>Ga0209717_1000492_pt1 | contig 48302 bp, 36 predicted proteins | sample AD_UKC048_MetaG_FD_184418 | JGI IMG/M metagenome (GOLD analysis project Ga0209717, IMG submission 184418) | Active sludge microbial communities of municipal wastewater-treating anaerobic digesters from USA - AD_UKC048_MetaG (SPAdes) (version 2) | ecosystem: Engineered > Bioreactor > Anaerobic >...
CGTATAAACCGGATACGGTGAACGGAAAGATCGAATTTGACAAAGTGGTATTTGAATATACACCCGGCGTACCGGTATTGAAAGAGGTTTCGTTCAGTGTGAATCCCGGAGAAACGATTGCCATTGTGGGACGTACAGGCAGCGGCAAGACCACGATCATCAGTCTGCTGAATCGTCTTTATCATATACAGGGAGGTTCCATCAGAATTGACGGGGTGGATATTGAGCAGTTTGACCTGGATGCGTTGCGGAAGAATGTGGGGGTGGTGCTGCAGGATGTGTTTTTATTTTCCGGATCTGTGATGGATAATATCACCCTTCGGAATCCGGAGATCACAAAGGAAAAGGTGATCGAAGCGGCCAAACTGATTGAGATGCATGAGTTCATCCAGCGGCTGCCCGGTGGCTATGATTACAATGTAATGGAGCGGGGTGCTACCTTGTCATTGGGACAGCGGCAGTTATTATCCTTTATCCGCGCCATGTTGTACAATCCTTCAATTCTGATATTGGATGAAGCCACTTCTTCTGTGGATACGGAGAGTGAGCAGCTGATCCAGCATGCGATTGATACCCTGATCAAAGGACGGACTTCTATTGTGATCGCCCACCGCTTGTCAACCATCCGGAAAGCCAATAAAATTCTGGTGCTTGATAAGGGCGAAGTGAAGGAAATGGGCACCCATGAGGAGCTGATGCGGTTGAAGGGGTATTATGCCAAGCTGCATGAGATGCAGTTTGATGTGGCAGAGCAAGAGTAATTTGTCAAAATAATAAAGCGGGCGTCTCCATTAGGGACGCCCGCTTTATTTTCAGTTGGATCAGGCAAGACTGGCAGAAATAAAGGTACCATCTGCACGGAAAAATGCTTTCCAACGAACATTGCCCTGGAAGAATTTTACTTTCCAGGTATTCCCGTCTTCTGCCTGCCATTCCATTCGGGTAGCGGTGGGATAGCGGGCTGCAAAAGCGGTTTGTACTGCAGCGGGCAGGTTAGAGGGCGGAACGGGTGTCGGATCATCGGCACCCCGGCGACCGCTAAGGGTACTGCTGTTGTCATCCGCATTGGCGGTGATCGGGGATTTTTCGCAGGAGGTGAAGAAAAGACCGGCGCCTAATACGGCAACAAAAAATGTGTTTTTCATGGCTTAAATAATTAGATGAATAAATCAGATACATATAGGGGTCACCGCCGGCAGGGGAAATGTAACCAGTTGATTTTTTTTCAACCCATTCAGTTTTAAAAGCCCCGTTTCTTTTAGTAAATTGCGTGTATGAAGGATTACACGGAATTGACGGAGATAGAGCGGAAAGAACTGGAGGAGCAATACCTCCGTGATCCGGATTCTTTTTATAAAAAAGCCGAAACTGACCGGTTGAGGGAAGCGTTGAAAAGATCCTATAAAGAACGTTTCCTGGTGATGACCAGATTGATGAAAATGAATATGATGCTGTCTAAAGCCCGGATCACTAAACAGGGTGCTACTCCAAATACCAAAGACTGATGGATATTTTTGACGAGGACCTGCTTGCCTTCTGGCGTGCCCTCAATAAACGGGAGGTCCGTTATATTATGGTAGGAGGGGTGGCGACCAATCTGAATGGCTATCAGCGCACAACAGAGGATATTGATATATGGCTGGATGATACCCTGGCAAACAGGGAACAATTCCGGGTAGCTTTCAGGGAATATTCGGGAACAGATATTTCGGGGATCGCTCAGATGCAGTTTATACCCGGTTGGGTGAATTTCAGGCTGAATAATGGGTTTGTATTGGTTATCCTCGTTAACATGATGGGATTAGAAGATTTCAGCTTCGATGAATGCCTCCGGCAGGCCAATATGGCCGATATTGAAGATGTGCGGATTCCTTTCCTTCATATCAATCACCTGATTGCCAACAAAAAAGCCGTGAACAGGCCTAAGGATCAATTAGATGTGATGAGTCTGGAAGACCTGAAAAAACTTGAAAAAGATAGTTCCGAAGATTGCCCCTGAAGCCTGATTATTTCAAGGTTTTTTAGCATCCCCCCCTTATCTTTGCGCCAAATTTCGGAAGAGGTATGTGCACCAATCGTTTCAAATCCTTTACTGTAGCGGTTTTCAGCGTCTTTTTCATGCTTTTTGCTATGCCTGCCATGGCCCAGCATCATGAAGAAGGTGGCCAGCCGGCTGCAGAACAAGCAGATCACGGAAAATCCGGCCATGAAGAGAAGCTGAATGTGGGCGAAGTGATCTTCGAACACGTACTGGATGGCCATGAGTTCCATTTTTTTGGTGTGTCCGTACCCCTGCCGGTTCTGGTTTATTCCAAAGAGAAAGGTTTCAAAGCCTTTATGTCCTCTGCCTTCCACCATGGTACCGAAGCCCACGAAGGATACATGATCCTGACCAAGCATAATATTGAAGAGATGGGGCTGGATAAAAAGAAATTCAAGAATGAAGAGATCTATGCCGTAGGTGCAGATGGCAAACCGGATACTACCGTAAGCGTATTTGATTTCTCCCTCACCCGCAATGTGGTGCAGATGATACTGGCGCTGACGGTGTTTGTGGTGATCATGCTTCGTATCGCCAAGCGTTACAAGAGCGGGGTAGGCGTTACTTCCGCTCCCAAAGGTTCACAGAGCCTGATCGAGCCGGTGATCACGTTTGTACGGGATGAAGTGGCCAAGCCCAACCTGGGACATAAGTACGAAAAGTACCTGCCCTACCTGCTGACTGTATTCTTCTTTATTCTAATTAATAACATATTCGGACTGATCCCCGGTTCTGCCAACGTAACCGGTAATATCGCGTTCACTGCTGTTTTAGGTCTGATCTCTTTCGTGGTGATCCTGTTCAGTTCTAACAGTCATTACTGGGGACATATCTTCAATCCTCCGGGTGTACCCCTGGGTGTGAAGTTCATCCTGGTTCCGGTGGAGTTCCTGAGTGTGTTCATCAAGCCCTTCGCCCTGATCATTCGTCTTTTCGCGAACATGGTGGCGGGTCACATCATCATTATTTGTCTGATCTCCCTGATATTCATTTTTGGTCAGTTGAATCCGGCTGCCGGCTGGGGTGCTTCACCGCTCTCGATCGGTTTTACCGTGTTTATCTACCTGATCGAAGTACTGGTTGCTTTCCTGCAGGCCTTCATCTTTACGATGCTGACCGCAGTGTTTGTAGGCCAGGCTTTTGAAGGCGAGCATCACGACGAAGCGCATGCAGCGCATCATTAATTTGTATTTTTTAACAATCAATAAAAAAGAAACATGGATTTATTCTTTTTAGCTGAATTCGCCAACATGGGTGGAGCTATCGGTGCCGGTTTAGCGGCTATCGGTGCCGGTATCGGTATCGGTCAGATCGGTAAAGGTGCTGTTGAGGCTATCGCCCGTCAGCCGGAAGCGTCTAACGACATCCGCGGTAACATGATCCTGACAGCGGCCCTGGTTGAAGGTGCTGCCCTGTTCGCGATCATCGTGGGCTTCCTCGCAATGGTATTATAATATCGTTGCCGCGAAAAAAAATTACTGCATCCAAAGCACAGGGCGGAGGATGCAGTATTTAAATGACAAATAACAAATAATAAATAAGAAATGAGGAAGTCCTGAAAAGGACCACTCATTTTAAATCACACGTTTTATGGAGTTATTACTTCCCAAATTAGGTTTGTTAGCCTGGACCCTCCTGGCCTTCCTGATCGTTTTCTTCCTGCTGAGCAAAATGGCCTGGCCCGCGATCATCAAAGGACTGCGTGACCGTGAGAACAGCATTGCTGATTCACTCGCCACTGCCCAGAAAGTGAAAGAGGAAATGGCCCTCATGAAAAGTGAGAACGAAGCCCTGCTGGCCAAAGCCCGTGAGGAAAGAGCCCAGTTGCTGAAAGAAGCCCGTGAGACCAAGGATCGTATCATCAACGAAGCCAAGGAACAGGCCAAAGTGGAAGCAGGAAAAGTAGTGGCAGAAGCACAAGCTGCGATCAACGCCCAGAAAATGGCCGCCCTTACCGAAGTGAAAAACCAGGTCGGTAAACTGGTGATCGAAGTAAGTGAGAAAGTACTGAGAAAAGAACTCGGTAATAAAGAAGCCCAGGAAGCCCATATCAAGGGACTGGTGGATGGCGTAAAACTGAATTAAGAAAAGGTACGAGTTACGAGGTACGAGCTACGAGTCCTTTAGGATGACCATTCAACCCTGATCACAAGACTCTAAACACTCAACTCAAAACTCTCAACTCTCAACCGAACAATATGCAGAATCCTCGTTTAGCATCAAGATACGCGAAATCGATCCTGGATCTGGCCATCGAAAGAGGTGAGCTGGAGAAAGTCTATGCGGATATGCAATGGCTGCAGGCGGTCTGCAAGAGCAACCGTGATTTTGTGAACCTGCTCCGCAGTCCGATCATTAAGAATGATACAAAAAGAAAGATCATTGAAGCTGTAACAGCCGGTAATATCAGCGAACTGACGGCTGGGTTCAACCGCCTGCTGGTGGCCAAGAACCGGGAGCGTTTCCTGCCCGAGATTGTGAATGCCTTTATTGCGGCATATAAAGCACATCATAAGATCCGTACCGTACAACTGACTACAGCTACGCCTGTAACCGACAGTATGCGTAGTGCTATCGTGGAGCAAGTGAAAAAGTCTGCCGGTTTTGAGAAAGTAGAAGTGGAAGAGAAAGTGAATCCGGAACTGATCGGCGGTTTTGTGCTGCAGGTAGGTGATCAGCTGATAGATGCCAGTGTGGCCTATGACCTGCGTGCCATTGCCAAGCAATTTGAGAACAACGATTTTATTTATAAGATCCGCTAATTTTTAAAGTAATAAAAAGAGACAGATATGCCTGAAATTAAACCAGATGAAATAAGTGCCATCCTGCGCCAGCAGCTGAGCAACTTTAACGCCAACGCCGACCTGGAAGAAGTTGGTACTGTATTGCAAATTGGTGACGGTATTGCCCGTGTGTATGGTCTGGGTAATGTGCGTTATGGTGAACTGGTGGAGTTTGAAACAGGGGTGCGTGCCATCGCCCTGAACCTCGAAGAAGACAATGTGGGTGTGGTACTGATGGGTGAAACCGCCGGTATCCAGGAAGGTTCTAAAGTAAAACGTACCGGACAAATCGCTTCTATTAAAGTAGGTGAAGGCATGGTAGGCCGTGTGGTAAATACCCTCGGTCAGCCGATCGATGGTAAAGGCCCCATCACTGGTGAGCGTTATGAAATGCCGCTGGAGCGTAAAGCCCCCGGTGTTATCTTCCGTGAGCCGGTAAAAGAGCCCCTGCAAACCGGTATCAAGGCGATCGACGCGATGATCCCCATCGGCCGTGGTCAGCGTGAGCTGGTGATCGGTGACCGTCAGACCGGTAAAACAGCTATCTGTATCGATACCATCATCAATCAGAAAGAATTCTACAAAGCAGGTAAGCCTGTATATTGTATCTACGTAGCGATCGGTCAGAAAGCATCCACCATTGCCGGTGTGATGAAAACCCTGCAGGACAATGGCGCCATGGATTATACCGTGATCGTTGCCGCTTCTGCTTCTGATCCCGCTCCGTTACAGTTCTATGCTCCCTTTGCCGGTGCGGCGATTGGTGAGTTCTTCCGTGATACCGGTCGTCCGGCCCTGATCATCTATGATGACTTGTCCAAACAGGCCGTGGCTTACCGCGAGGTATCCCTGCTGCTCCGTCGCCCTCCAGGTCGTGAAGCTTATCCTGGTGACGTATTCTATCTGCATAGCCGTCTGCTCGAGCGTGCTGCGAAAGTGATCAATGACGATGCGGTAGCTAAGAATATGAACGACGTTCCCGACAGTATCCGTCACCTGATCAAAGGGGGTGGTTCACTGACCGCTCTTCCGATCATCGAAACACAGGCGGGTGACGTATCTGCCTATATCCCCACGAACGTGATCTCTATTACCGATGGACAGATCTTCCTCGAGACGAACCTGTTCCTCTCCGGTATCCGTCCGGCGATCAACGTAGGTATTTCGGTTAGCCGTGTGGGTGGTAACGCTCAGATCAAATCCATGAAGAAAGTGGCCGGTACGCTGAAACTGGACCAGGCCCTTTACCGTGAGCTGGAAGCCTTCTCTAAATTCGGTGGTGACCTCGATGCGGCTACCAAGAATGTAATCGATAAAGGTGCCCGTAACGTGGAAGTGCTGAAACAGCCCCAATACTCTCCGTTCTCCGTGGAAAAACAGGTAGCGATCATTTACCTGGGTACCAACGGACTGTTGAAGGAAGTAGCGGTGAAGCGCGTGAAAGAGTTTGAAGAGCATTTCCTGATGGAAATGGAGAACAAACTGCCCGATGTGCTGGCTGAGTTCAAGAAAGGTAACCTGCCGGAAGAAGGACTCAAGAAGATGGTCGAACTGGCCAACGGACTGATTCCTCAGTATAAATAATCCATCAGTATGATGTTGCAAAAGGGCTGTACCTGCGGGTAGAGCCCTTTTTTTAATGATTGAACCGGATGAAAGAAGTGAAATCACTTTTTGCTGTAAAACTGATACGTACTGTTTCAGGTACGATTGTTCTGCTGTTTGCATGTTGTATTGCCGGGCTGAACAGTTGCCAGACAAAACAGTCGCGGGTTAAAGACTTCTTGTCCTGGTTACCGGAACAACACAGGGATAGTGTTTATAGCGACCCCGCAAATCCATACAGTGAAGAAAAAAGGGTACTGGGCCGTTACCTGTTTTATGATAATCGTTTATCGGCTAATAATACAAAAGCCTGTGCCAGTTGCCATGCACAGGAGTATTCTTTTACTGATAACTATACCCGCTCTGCCGGAGTGTATGGTGACCTGCATCAGCGCAACAGTCGTCCCCTGATCAACCTTGTGTATAACCGGTACCTGACGGGGGCTGACAGTACGCTTCATTTTCCCGAAGCCCAGATGTTGTTACCCTTATTGAATGAACACCCGCCGGAAATGGGTGTAAAAGGAAAAGAAGCGCATATACTTTCCCGTTTGCGGGAAGATACCCGGTACCCTGGTTTGTTCGCGGCTGCTTTTCCTGACGCAGCTGATCCGGTCAGCTGGGAGCATATCCGGCAGTCAATAGCCGTATTTGTAAAAACAATTATAAGTGCAGATGCGCCATGGGACAGGTACCTGCGTGACAGCAGTCAGTACCCGCTTAGTGCCGCAGCGAAAAGAGGCAGGCAGTTGTTTTATTCACCTGCCTTGCAATGTTATTCCTGTCATGCAGGTATTAATTTCTCAACGCCAGTACTAAAAGAGGCGTCTGGCAAAACGGATTTTTATTTTAATACGGGATTGTATAATATTGGCGGCAAGGGTGGTTATCCTGCAGCTGACCGGGGATTGTACCAATTAACCGGTAATGTGGCCGATGAAGGAAAGTTCAGGGTGCCGACATTGCGTAACCTGGCTTTTACCGCGCCTTATTATCACGATGGCAGTGCTTTGTCACTCGCAGATGTGATCAGGGTGTATGAGCGGGGAGGGCGGTTACAACCCGGGGGAGATGGCCGGTCAAACCCCTATAAGCATGAACTGATAAAAGGATTTACATTAACCGCAGCTGAACGGGAAGACCTGATTTCATTTCTTTACAGTCTGTCCGACACTGCTTTGATAAAAAATGAACAATATGCTAATCCGTTCCGGTAAGACCGGTTTGCATCGGTTGATACTGTTGCCTGTTGTACTGTATATGGCCCTGCTGTTATTGTATGCCTGCGGAAATGCCGGACCGGCTTCCAAAGAATGGCCTGCTTATAATGATGATGCAAAGAATGCGGTTTTGTTACCCATTGACAGTTTCAGCAAACAGCCCTTTATCCAGGAACGGGTGAAGGAGATTACCCTGGCATTGGCTCAGCCGATTCCGGTGCTGCTTTGCCGGGATAGTATGAACAGTCAGCAACAATTGGCTGAAATGATTGCGCTCCGCAATACGGATTTCACCAGACATGTTTTGGATCCGCAGACCCGTCAGCCTTTCCGCAATGAAATTTTCGGAGTGTATCCGGCGCGGCAAAGCGACCTGGTTACTGTAAAGGAACCTTATATCTTATCATCCGTGTACCGGGTTGAAATGTACAATTATGCCCTGAACCTGACTTCTGTGGCTATGGTCGATATAACACAACAACGGGTACTGGCCGGTTATCACCAGGAAGAAGTACAACCGGACATTTCAGGACGTCTACGCGACCTGGCGGTAAAAATTGCGGTGGAGTCACCGGAGGTACAGGAAGCGCTTGGCTTTAAACCCGGTGAAACCGCAGCCCTGATGGCCAGTACCAAAACTGCGCTTAACCGTAGCCGTTGTGAACGCAGCCGGCATCTTTGTGTGGCACCCACTTTTGTGAAGGGTGATAAAGCGCTTTGGGCCATAGTGGACCTCACTGATCACCGCCTGGTTGGTATCCGCTGGACCACGGTTGGAGAGCCCGGTGCCGCTGTACCGTTGGTAACTGAACGCAAACTCCAGGATGATAAAATCACTTCCTGTTATTGTGAAGTAGAACAGCCATTAAAGAAAGATGGCTGGGAAATGAAGTATATGCTGACCGGGAGTGACGGATTGCGTATCAGTGAAGTAAAATATAACGGGAAACCGGTTTTACGCAGTGCGAAACTCGTAGACTGGCATGTGAGTTATAGTGGTACGGATGGGTTTGGTTACAGTGATGCGGTAGGTTGTCCTTATTTCAGCCAGGCCGCTGTGGTAGCCTGGGAAGTGCCGCAGGTGGCGGCCTTGAAAGATGAGCAGAATAAAGTAGTGGGCTTTGTGCTGGAGCAAACATTCCGCAGTGAGGGTTGGCCTACACCCTGTAATTATAATTACCGCCAACGCTATGAATTTTACCTGGATGGCCGGTTCCGTGTGTCCTGTGCCAGTATCGGCAGGGGCTGTGGGAATACAGGTACCTACCGGCCGGTATTCCGGATCGCTTTTGAAGGAGCACGCAATAGCTTTTATGAGTATAAGGAGAATAGCTGGCTGCAATGGCAGAAAGAACAATGGCAGTTGCAGGGTAGTCTGACGCAGTATACTCCGGAAGGTTATCAGTACAGAATCGGAGAAGGAGCGGCTGGTTATTATATGGAACCGGGCAAGGGGCAGTTTGCTGATGGAGGCAGGGGTGATTTTGCCTATGTATATGTTACAAAGCATACGGCTGGCCGCGATGAAGGCGAGAACGACCTGGTTACGATTGGTCCCTGTTGTAATACGGATTATCACCAGGGTCCGGATAAGTTTATTGAACCGGCACCGGAAGATATCAGTCAGGGATCACTGGTGCTTTGGTATGTGGCACAAATGCGCAATGATGACCGGAAGGGAAATGAATATTGCTGGGCGGAAAATGTATTGGAGAATGGCGTGTGGCAAACGAGGACCTATCCTTGTTTTGCCGGCCCTATGTTCATTCCGTATAAACAATAATACATGAAAAGGAACTGTTTAGTATCCCTGCTGTTGTTGGTCTTCTTTTTTTCATCCTGTAAAGAGGAAGAGACGGAATTTTCAGTCAATAGCTGTTCCGTGAATCCGCCCTTTGTGGAAAGCCTCGGCTATGAGCCGCAATTTGCCTATTTCAGTACATCCGATATCCGGACGATGGGACTGGTGCTAAATCAATCAAAGCAAAAGGGCAACCCGGCTTCACCGGTTGAAAAATCTTATCAGCATCCATCCTGGCGAAAAGCAGGCTGGCTGGCTCCGATACAACTGGACAATAAAGGCAATCTCTTTACAGCACCAGCTCCATTTATTAATGTGCTCAATAATCCGATAGCCGGACAAAACACGATCTGGAAAGTAAATGGTTCAACAGGGGTAATGGATCCGTTTATTGCATTGCCGATGCCTGATACCAGTCTTCAGCACCCGTTTGGGATCATCGGGCTGGCCTTTTTGTGTGAGACTAATACTTTATATGCATCTACCCTGGCTGGCAGTGACCGGTTATATGAACGGGGAGGTATATACGCGATCGACGCAGTGACCGGAAAAATTACCGATCAGCTTATGGCCACAGATGCAATGGGGATGGGCATTTCCTATATCACCGGCAAGCGTTGTCTGTATTATGGTACCGGGCGAAGCAGTGATGTGTTTTCGGTTGAGCTGGATAGTAAGGGCCGGTTTTCCGGTAAGCCGGAAAAGGTATTTTCTATCGCGGGGATGGGTCCATCGGGAGATGATAAAGTGCGGCGGATCCGGACAGACAATATGGGTAATTTGTTTGTTTACGGGATGTCTTTCAACTATAATCTCATACCACAACGGGAGAAAAAAGAGACTGTCTATTCTTTTCTGTATGACGCCGGATCCGAAAGTTGGATCAGTAAATAGCGCACTAACGTTGATTAGTTTGAGTTTTATAATTTTCTGATATAACTAAGTTTACTAATTTTACACCTATATTTATTTAGGTGTAAAATTAGTAAACTTAGTTATATCAATTTCATATGAATAAAACCAACTATCTGCTGCTTTTAGTAGCCTCTGTATTCCTGCATCAAGTTGTATCGGCCCAGGTTTCGGGCATTGTTTTCAGAGATTATAATGGAAATGGCACAAGACAGGCCGCGACAGCTTATACAGAGCCACTGGTGCAAGGTGTGGTAGTTCGGGCATACAATGCAGCTGAAGTGTTGCTCGCATCTGCCACAACCAGTAGTGTTGGCGCCTATTCATTTACAGCCGGACAAATTCCGTCAGGTACAGCGATCCGTCTTGAGTTTACGATCCCGTCTTCCGGATCCTGTCTCGTGAATTCCGCATTTGATTTTGCATCCGGATCCGGTGCCACGCATGGTACTGCAGTTCGTTTTCTGACAGCCGGTGCCGGCGCGGTTAATATCAACTTTGCAATCAACGATCCGAATGACTATCTCTCAACCGCTGCTCCCTTCACCGCTGCTTTTTTATTTACCAACCGTTATCATTCAGGTAATGCAACCGGTTCGGGAACATCAGCAGCCGGTGGTGTTTTTTATAAAATGAGTTACACCGTTAAGGGACAAACCACTTTACCTGCTTCTGGTTTACTCGCCACCAATGCGCAGATCGGCACCTGTTATGGTATTGCATACAGTAAACAAGCGGACCGTGTATTTACTTCTGCTTTTTTAAAACGTCATAACGGTCTGGGGCCGGCAAATGGCACATTTAATAATGCACCGGGTGCCATTTATATGATTAATCCCAATCTGACAGCGGGAACAGGTGCAGCATCCTACTTTTCCAGTCTGGATGCCCTGGGTTATCCCACACATAACTCAACCGGGTCTCCAGCTTATGGCGCCGGTACTTCATATACACTTACCGGAACCGGATATGGGGCTACTGTTTCTTATCCGGCCAATGGTCTTGGTGTAATCGGAACCAATGTGAACAGGGGCTTACCCAATGATAGTACAACCCGCAGCAATGACCCGGCTGCTTTTGGTCAGGTAGGTAAAGTGAGTCTGGGTGATATGGAGATCAGCGATGACGGGCAGTTTTTGTTCGTAACCAATTTCTATGATCGTAAGTTATATCAGCTTCAGCTGAACAATGTAAAGAATCCGACATCTGCAACGGTAGTGAACAGTTGGAGCCTGCCCAATCCGCCATTACGTTCCACATCCGGCATTCCGTCTGCAGCAGCTACATACACCGGTGCCAGTGATGGAACTAATTTTTATGATGGCACCCGCGGATTGCAACGTCCGTTTGCCCTGAAATACTCAAGAGGTAAATTATATATCGGATCTGTTACAACTGGTGAGGGAACCGGAGCCGTAAGTACACAAGATAATAATACCGGTAATCCGGAATATACCGATCTCTGGGCCTATGTGTGGGAATTCAATCCCACCTCCGGTACATTTACCTCTACTCCTGTTTTGCAATTTCCGCTCAACTTCAACCGGGGTACTAACGGAGACGGTTTATCTGAAACCTGGAGACCCTGGACGAACACGCTGCCTTCTCCCTGGACAGGTACAGCACCAGGTTTTTCGCAATACCAGCAACCCATGTTCAGCGATATTGAGTTCGACAGTGATGGAACGATGATACTCGGTTTCCGCGACCGTTTTGGTGATCAGTCGGGTTATGATCAGAGCGGCCTCAATGGTACTGTGCGATTCGCCGGTCAGGCCATGGGTGATATGTACCGGGCTTATTATAACAGCAGCAGTTGCGTTTTTGAATTAGAACAAAATGCGAAAGAGGGACCTTCCAGTCCCAAAGTGGCTACGGCGGGTGCCAATAATGGCGATGGTCCGAGCAATTATACCACCAATAACGGGGAGTTTTATTACAGGGATGAAGTGTATAATGCGAATACCGGCGCTACTGTGGGCACATTTCACCTGAATACGGTGAGTGGAGCGCTGGCGATAATCAAAGGAACAGACAGTGTGGTGGTAACCACCATGGACCCGCTCCGTGCCTGGTCATCCGGTATCAGTTGGTTTGGCAGTGCCGGTGGTGACAATGGCCGGGACTATGAAATGTTTGCCGGTGCCGGAGCAGGCACATTCCCCGCACCTGCAGTCGGCGCAACAGGTAAGGCCAATGGGCTTGGTGATATTGAACTGCTGAGTGCGGTAGCACCAACGGAATTGGGTAACCGCTTATGGAATGATGCGAATGGCGATGGCATACAGAATGCCGGGGAAAGCGGATTGGCAAATGTCACCCTTGAATTATATAGTAACGGGGTGGATGGGCTGCCGGGTACCGGCGATGATCAATTGCTGGGCACCACCACTACCAATGGTTCGGGTGAATGGTACTTTAATACAGGCAATGTTACAGATGGAGATCCAACTACAGGCGGTAATCAGGCAGGGCCACAACCGGGTATACCCTATAATATACGGGTGGGCAGTGCCGACTGGACCGGCGGCGCCGGTACCGGCGATCTGGCTAACTACCGGTTATCTGTAACCGATAAATTATGTGCAGGGGCAGCGGACCTTAGCGATAACGACGCATCACTCAGCAGTGGTAATATTCCCATGATCAGTCTGACGATCGCTGCTGCCGGACAAAATAACCATGATCTTGATTTTGGATTCACCCCCCTGGCAAGGGTAGGGGATAAAGTCTGGCGCGATGATGATCAGGACGGCGTGCAGGATACCGGCGAACCCGGCGTGGCCGGCATAACCGTGACCCTTTATGCAAGCGATGGTACAACCGTATTGGCCACCACCACCACAGACGCATATGGCAGTTATTATTTCGACCAGCTCGCGGCAGGTAATTATATCATTGGTGTAACCTTACCGGTGAATTACCAGTTTACCAGCAGCACAGGTACCAGCGAAGCAGATGGCACCAACAGTGATGTGAGCAGCAGCACCGGAAAGACTACTGCGATTACCTTATCTGCTGCTGAAAATCAACAACAGATTGATGCAGGTATTATTTATACACCTTCGCTGACCAATAGTATCGGAGATCGTATCTGGCTCGACCTCGATGGAAATGGTTCTCAGAACGGGACTGAGCCCGGTCTTAGTGGTGTGACCATTACGCTTTATGCTTCAGACGGGGTAACTGTTATTGCAACAACTGTTTCCGATGCAAATGGTCAGTTTAACTTTACAGGCCTTCCCGCTTCTACTGATTATGTACTGGGTATCACACAGCCTGCAGGCCTGTTGCTGACCAGCAGCAGCGGAACAACCGGGGCGAATAATACCGTTAACAGTGATTTTAGTAGCAGTACCGGAAAAACCGGACTGGTGAGTAGTGGAACCGCCGGCAGCCAGGTAAAAGGAATCGATGCTGGTTTTGTTACTCAACCCGCAGCCAGTGCCGTTATCGGCGACCGTGTTTGGCTGGATATCCCGGGTGGTACGGCCGGAGTACAGGATGCCACTGAACCCGGAATTGCCGGAGTTACGGTTAATCTTTACCGTGATAGTAATGGCGACGGATCGATCAGTGGAGCTGAAGCTGCCACGCCATTCAGTACAACTGTTTCGGACGCATACGGGCATTATATTTTTAACAATCTTACTGCCGCCGTAAGTACGGGCAGTCTGTACCAGGTGGAGTTTGTGTTGCCTGCCGGCTATACCCGTACTACTGCCGATCAGGGTGCCGATGATGCAGTTGATAGTGATGCCGATGCCACAACAGGGCGTACCATTGCTTATCGATTACTTCCCGGTCAGCGCAATCTCTCACTCGATGCGGGACTTGTGCTGTCTTCTCCTGCCGGAACTTCAAGGATTGGTGATAAAGTCTGGTTTGATGCCGATGCGGATGGTGTACAGGATGCCACCGAGCCAGGCATCGCTGGTGTTACCGTTACTTTGTATAATAGCAGCGGTACAGCAGTTGCAAGTACTACGACAGATGCAAACGGCAATTATCAGTTTGTACAACTTGCTGCCGGAAGTTATAGTGTTGGTTTCAGCAATCTTCCTGCAGGTTATAGCTTTATTCCCATCTGGTCTACCGATGATGCAAATGCCACGAACAGTGATGTAAACCCCGGAACGGGTAGAACAGCGCTGATCAGCCTCAGTGCAGGCGAAAATGAAACAGATGTGGATGCCGGTTTATATGCAGGTATTGCAGCAGGACTTGGTTCCATAGGAAATAAAGTATGGTATGATATTACAGGCGGAACGTCCGGTGTGCAGGATGCCGGTGAAACAGGCGTGCCCGGTGTAACAGTCAGTCTGCTGGATGCTGGAGCGGATGGTATTGTGGGTAACGGGGACGATGGCAGTACCCGCAGCACGATCACCAATGCAAAAGGAGAATATATTTTTACCGATCTGCCTGCGGGTAATTATGCTGTTCAATTCAGCACATTGCCGGCCTCTTATACTGCAACTACACAAAATGCCGGTGCTGATGATACCCGTGACAGCGATGGTGGTGCCATTGGTACAGGTGGAGCACCTGCCGGTGCTTCGAGAACGGCCGTATTGAGTCTCACAGAAGGGGAGGATAATATGTCAGTGGATCTAGGACTTGTGCCTCCCGCAGGTACCAACTCATTGGGCAACCTGGTATGGTTTGATGCCAATAATGACGGATTACAAGCTGGTGAACAGGGGATGACCGGTATACTGGTTACTTTATACAACGGAAGCGGTACAGCGGTGGCAACAACCGTTACGAATGAAAATGGTGAATACCTTTTCAGCGGTCTTGCTGATGGAAGTTATAGCGTGGGCTTTACGAATCTGCCTGCAGGATTTGATTTCAGTACTCCTTCCGCTACTAATGATGCAACGGGAAGTGATGCCAACCGCGCTACAGGACGCACAACGACTGTGACTCTCAATGCTGGTAACCGTAATGACCGTACACTGGATGCCGGTCTCATCAGTACAAGGGCCGTCATTGGAAATTATGTTTGGCTTGATACAGATGGGAATGGTATCCAGGATAATGATGGCTCAGAACCTCCGGTTCCGGGAGTTACCGTTACCGTGTATCGTCCCGGATTCGGTCCCGATGGTATTGCCGGTAACAGCGATGATGCCTTACCGGTAGCGAGTATGATCACCGACCAGAATGGTGAATACCGTTTTGGTAATCTGCTGCCTGGCGATTATCAGTTGGAGTTCGGTACCCTGCCAGCCGGACTTGTATTCACTGCCAATGATGCAGGTGGCGATGATGCACTCGACAGCGATGCCAACCCGGCGACAGGTCTTACAGGAACCATTACACTGAGTGCCGGTGAAACGGACCTTTCTGCTGATGCCGGATTATTTAAACCCAGAGCTGTAATTGGTAACTATATCTGGTCCGATTCAAATGGCAACGGTATTCAGGATCCGGATGAGCGCGGCTTTGCCGGTGTGCTGATTACCTTGTTTAATAACCTTGGCGTGGCAGTAGCGGCGACCATAACAGATGCTCAGGGCTGGTACCAGTTCCCTAATGTAGCCCCCGGCACTTACAGTATGCAGTTTACCAACCTGCCTGCTGCTGTCACATTTACCACAGCGGACGCTGGCGGTGATGATGCAGCGGACAGCGATGTATCCGGAGCTACCATCCCTGGAATTACAGTAAGCACTACCACTACTAATCTCACTTTTGATGGTGGCCTGCTCAATGCCGTAACACTTCCTGTATTTATTCAGGCATTTACGGCAGTGCCTGCCGGTCAAACGGTACAGCTCAAATGGAAAGTATCAGAAGAACAACTGGTGGCCGCCTATATCGTGGAGTATAGTTCGGATGCCAGCAACTGGACTGTATTAGGTAGTGTAGCGGCAACGGGGGCTGAGCAGTATAGTTACCTGCACCTTTCACCCATAAAAGGAGCCAACTTTTACCGTATCAGAGTGGTGGATGCAGATGCTTCTTACAAATTCACCGAAGTGAGGAGTGTATATCTGCAAAAAGGCAACTCGCTCCTCGTTTATCCCAACCCTAGTGTCAACGGATTGGTGTATGTACGTTTACCTGAACAGATCGTTGGGAAAGGTGTTACGATAACGGTTTATGCGCTGAATGGTCAACAGGTAACCCGTGTTTACCTGGCAGCGGCCGGACAAACAGAACAACTGAAGTTGAATGGTTTGGCAAACGGCCAGTATATCCTTCAGTTAAAGGCCCCTGCTGCCGGATACAGCGAAACCAGCCGGCTCGAAGTGATGAAGTAAAATAGTACTGGATAAACGTATAAAAGGGTTGTACAGATTGTACAGCCCTTTTTCATTTACTGCAGCTGTATCCCGTGGATTTATCCGTAGCGGTTCGGAAATTCACGTAGTCCGACGAAGTATATCCACGGAGAATTCCGGGGAAAATGATTATTTTTTCTACTTCCCGGATTAAACTTTATTTTCTTTATATATTGATAATCAACAGATTAATTTATTACTTAGTAATATTACTACAGCATTTACGGTATTTTTTACGAAAAAATGCGTGAAATACTTGCAAGTAAAAAAACTGCGTATTATGTTTGTATCAGAATCGAACAAATCCTAAGAAAACAATCGAAATCCGACCCTGAAACTACTTCTTCTTAAACGGGATATTACTCCCGGTACGTTTCAACTTCTTTTTACGGGTTTCATTGCGATCTGAGATTATCCGGTTCTTACCCTTTAATAATCTGTAACCCCTGAGCAATGAAAACAACTTTACACATTAACCGTGCTATCCGTCAGTTCCTGGTGCTGACTGTTATTTCTGCAGCTACCGCAACTGCTTCCGCCCAAACCTCACAAGCAATCGGTGAAATGACATTTGAGAATCCTGCCCTTGAGCCTACTTCAGTCGCAACTGGTACAGCCAATGGAGCAGAATACCGGTTCTCGAATGTGACTCCTCAGATGGATGCTATAATGACCATCACAGGACGTTCTTCATCGCAGGTAGTGATCAACAATCTGGATCTGACCGGAAATGGTTTTAATAAGGCTTTTCAACCGCAAATCCGTTACAACAATGGAAATATCAACAGTGCGGGTTCATGGTGGATCGAGTTCCAGTTTCAGTTTGTAAACAAGGGTACAAAGCTTCCTGCACAAATGAGTGAGTTTCATGTAACCGGTCTGGATATTGATGGCAATGGCAGCCGCCTGCGTGAGTGGGATGCCTTCTATGGTGGTGCATCATATACTTTGGAGAATAATTCTCAGCTGACTGTAGCAAATCTGTTGGGTACACTGAATCTGCCTTTACTGAATGGTAAACAGTTCCTGGGCTCACAGTCTGACCGTAACAATATTGATACTGCTGCTACTGATGTCATGACAACCGTTAAGTATACTAATACAAGTACGATGGTGATCCGCCTCGGTGTAACCACTACCGGTTCTGCCAGCAATGCCAACCGTATGTATTCTGTATGGTTCAAAAATTTTGCTTACATCGCTCCGATTAGCACACTGCCAGTTAAGCTGACGGCTTTCAACGCCTCTTTAGCTAAGGATAAAGTAAACCTGAAATGGGAAACTGCTTCTGAGATCAACGTGAGTCATTTTGAACTCGAGCGCAGTACGGATGGTGTTAATTTCTCCCAGGCTGCGATGGTGTTTTCATATGGTGCAGCCGATACAAAAGCCAACTATGCTTATAGTGATAATGTGGCCTCCTTCCAGGTACCAGTGGTTTACTACCGTCTCCGTTCAGTGGATATTGATGGCAAAAGTGAAATCTCAGAAACACGCATCATCCGTCTGGCAAAAGATCAGGCCAACAGTATCAGCCTGCTGACCTATCCCAATCCGGTCATGAATGAACTGCGGGTAACTGTACCCAACAACTGGCAGAATAAGCAGACTGTTTTCGAACTGTTCAATGCGAATGGACAGATCGCCAGCCGCAAAGCCACTACCGGCTGCAACCAGACAGAGACAATCAACACCAGCAACCTGGCTCCCGGTTTCTACATTGTGCGGGTTAGCTGTGATGGCCAAACAGCCCAGCAGAAGATCGTAAAACATTAATAAACAATATTTTTCATAGGGGTTCCGACCGTCCTGCCAAAAGCGGGACGGTTCTTTTTTGTAAAAAATATTTGGTTTATATTATAAACTACTTTACGTTTGTCTTCAAATCAAGAATATGAGACGCGGAAACCTTAACCTGCTCTTCACCCTTGTCCTTGTTATTACCGGCCTTCCGGTACTATCACAAGTAACTATCAAAGGCGTGATAAAAGACAATAAAAACAACCCGGTAGCCGGAGCCAGTATATCCATAAAAGACAGCTACGATGGAACAACCTCCGATTCGGCCGGACGCTATTCATTTAAGACAACTGAGAGAGGTCAACAGGTATTACAGGTGACCAGTATTGGTTACAAAACAGCAGAACAATCTATAAAACTTGAAGGCGCCACACTTACAGTGGATGTAGTAATCCGGCAGGAAATCAGCGAGCTCACTGCCGTAGTATTGTCAGCAGGTACTTTTGAAGCCAGCGATCGCAAAAGAGCCGCCGCGGTACTCGATCCGATCGATATCGTGACCACCGCGAGTGCAAATGGCGATATTACCCAGGCCTTAAAAACACTGCCCGGTGCCCAACAGGTAGGAGAGAGTGAAGGATTGTTTGTAAGAGGAGGTACCGCCGCCGAGACCAAGACCTTTATCGATGGCACCCTCGTGAATAATTTCTTCTTCAGCAGTGTGCCCAATATTGCCCAGTTTGGTCGCTTCTCTCCCTTTATTTTTAAAGGTACGGTCTTCAGCACCGGAGGTTATTCCGCTTTATATGGTCAGGCCTTATCCTCCGCACTGATACTTGAGTCAATCGATCTGCCTGAACGTACATCAGCCAATCTCGGATTGAGTGTGATCGGCGGCAGTGCCGGATACCAGCATCTGTCAAAAAATAATAAATCCTCTTTCGGTGCGAGCTATTCCTATACCAACCTGGCGCCCGCATTTGCGGTGATCAAACAGCGACAGGATTATTCCACTGTTCCCAATTACCATAATGCCGATGCCAATTTCCGGATCAAGACCTCAAAGACCGGTTTCCTGAAATACTATGGTTACTTCAGCAGCAATAAACTTGCTTTTACAGTGAACAGTATTGATTCACTGGGCTACCGTGATGAGTTTGCCATCAGCAATACCAATCATTTTCATAATCTTTCCTGGCGGGAGAATCTTCCGAAAAAATGGCGGATCAATGCAGGTCTTTCGTACACCAATAACCAGGATGATATCCGCAGTGCTATGCAAAACAATGCCGGCAATGAAGTACAATTATCCGGACTCGAAGCCAAAACCTTTCAACTGGATAATAAAGGGAATTACTTCAACGCCAAACTGGTGCTCGAAAAGAGGTTTAAAGGACTCAGCGGTATCCGCTTTGGTTCGGAATATAATTTCAGTAAAGACAAATCAGTATATACGGCATTCAACAATCAGAACTATCCCGGTGGACTCAGGGAATCCATCAGCTCTTTGTTTGCTGAATCCGATGTATATGTCACCAACGACCTGGCCCTGAAAGGTGGGCTCCGGATGGAACATTCACAGTACCTCGGTAAATTTAATCTGGCGCCCCGCGCATCGCTGGCGTATAAACTTGGTAAAGGCAGTCAGGCATCCCTGGCCTATGGGGTCTTTTATCAGAATCCCGAACGCCGTTACCTGCCTTCGCCCAATGATTTATCCTTCATGAAGGCAGCGCACTATATCCTGCAATATCAGAAAGTACTGAATCAGCAATCTTTCCGTGCTGAAGTGTTTTATAAAAAATACCATAACCTCATCAAGACCGATTTTGTGGGCTTCACCGAAGCGGCGGTCAGTACCAATGGATTTGGTGATGCAAAAGGGATCGAGTTTTTCTGGCGCGATAAAAAGACTATTAAGAACTTCGATTACTGGATCACGTATTCCTTCCTCGATACCAAACGCGATTTTCTGAACTTCCCGTTCGCGATCACGCCCAATTTCGCTGCCAAACACAATGGCTCTATTGTTACCAAAAAATTTGTACAGAAGATCAAGACCCAGTTCAATATGTCATACACGTACAGTAGCGGACGACCCTATTATAATATCAGCTACGAAGGCAATGCCTACAAATTCACCGACCGGGGCACTATTCCGGATTTTCACAATGTGAGTTTTGCCCTGAATTACCTGCCGACGATCGGGAAGAAAGACGCTAAATCCTTTGCAGTGTATGTACTGCAGGTGAGCAATATCTTCAATATCAAACAAACTTACGGTTACCAGTACTCGTATAACGGAATGCGGAAAGAACCGATCCTGCCTACTTCGAGGATGTTCGTGTACATCGGCGCCTTTATCAGTTTTGGAATCGACCGCACCAATGAAGTAATTGACAACGGACTTTAATAGTTAACTATAAAACCTAAAAAGTAATCAATATGAAAAAGTTACTCTTCCTGGCATTGACAGCCCTTTTTTTACAACCGGTATTTGCTCAAAGTGAAAAATTCACCGGTGCTATGAAAAAGAATATCGCAGAAATCGACAGTATCTTCAAATCCAATGAAATGAACCGGCTGAACGATATCGCCGCTACCTTTGAGCGGATCGGCGATGCAGAAAAGACCCAGTGGCTGCCTTACTATTATGCGGCTTATTGCCAGGTGACACTCGCCTATGTTAAAAACGAAGTGGCCAATAACGATATCATAGCCGATAAAGTGGACCAGCTGATCGCTAAAGCAGAAGCATTGCAACCCAAAAACAGTGAACTGAGCCTGCTGAAGGCCATGAACACATCCCTGCGGATGCTGGTGAATCCCATGCAGCGCTGGCAGCAGTATGGCCCCAAAGTGCAACAGTACACCCAGGATGCAATGACCCAGGATCCAACCAATCCGCGTCCGCATTATTTCAGCGGGGTTTCACTTAAAAATACACCCGAACAATTTGGCGGCGGTTGTGGTACAGCCAAACCAATCTTTGACAAAGCCCTTGAGCTTTATGCAGCTTTCAAACCGGCCAGTGATATCCATCCTAACTGGGGCCTTCAGGTTTGTCAGAGAGAAGCAGAAGGATGTAAATAATTAACCAGCACAAAACTGCAGTTATGAAAGAAGCCGAAAAGCCCATGACCGAACAGGAGAGCCTGGCGCTGATCACGTCTATGATCAACCGTGCCAAGGATGTGAATCACAGCACAGGTCTCACCTCTATAATGTGGGGATTGGTGATTATGATATGCTCCATCGTAAAACTGGCCGAGATTCATTTTGAATTCAGATTGCCATTTGATATTTACATACTTACTGTCATCGCGATAGCGCCTACCATTTACTTTTCTATTAAACAAAAGAAAGAGAGCAGGGTGACAGGCTATAAGGATAGTTTTATTGACAATACCTGGCTGGCATTCGGCATCAGCATTTTCCTGCTTTCATTTATCATGAATGTACTGTTTGCAGAACTGCGGCCGATGAAAGACAGTGTGGAACTGGCAACCGGTAAGAACCTGTTATACATTTTGTATGAATACATGGGTTCTTTTTTCCTGATGCTTTACGGGCTGCCCACTTTTGTCACCGGGGTTAGCATGAAATTCAAACCTATGATTCTGGGTGGAATTATTTGCTGGATCAGTTGCCTGGCGGCTGTATACACGCCTGTAAAAATCGACCTGATCCTGACAGCCATTTCCGCCCTTTTTGCCTGGTTTATTCCCGGGGTCATACTGGAAAAGGATTATCGTAAAGCCAAAAAAGAGTTGGGGGCACAGCATGTTTAAAGACCTCAATCCCATATTACATTCGCAGCTGCGCCTGGCGGTAATGTCACTCCTCATCAGTGTGAAGGAAGCGGAGTTCACTTTTATCAAAGAGAAAACCAATGCCACGGCCGGCAACCTCAGTGTACAGATCCAGAAACTGAAAGAAGCCGGCTATATCGAAGTCGTCAAACAATTCCGCGACAACTACCCGCAGACCTTATGTCATATCACCCCGGCCGGTATTGCGGCTTTTGAAGAGTATGTAGCGAGTTTGCAGGGGTATCTGGGGGGAAGGAATGAGTAATGAGTAATCAGTAATGAGTAGCTCGGGTAAATACGCGACAGTTTAGAGACAGTTTCAAATCTGTAAAGATTTTTCCACTCTTACTCATTACTGATTATTCATTACTCATTAAAAATGAGAAGGCCCTTTAGAAAAAGGGCCTCATCTCTTTTGGATACTCTAAGTGTATGAAAGATTTATCACCGGGGAAACCGGTGTTGATTCCGGACAGGTTGCAACACATAGGCCGGAGCTTTTTTTGCGGGGATATTCAGCATACGCTCTACCGCTTTTTTCAAACGGTCGGTTTGCTCTTTTAAGGCGTTATTGATTTTTTGTTTCATGGTATGCAGTTAATGGTTGAATGCAGCATTCTTTAGCCCGCTGTTACCGGGGCTGAATAATATACCTGTTTGTCCTTACTGATAATTTTTACCCGGTACACCGTCTTCTTCCCGGTATTTTTTTCAAAAAAGAAATACTCTTCAGCATCTGTCTTATCCGTACTGAATACCAGGGCGGCCATACTGAAGTTTTTGCCATCCGTGCTTTTCTCCACTTCAAAAAGGTTGACCTGCTGATTCTCTTCTGTTTTCCAGTTCAGCTGAACCTTCTGATTGTTTACAACAGCTTTCAGTTCCACAATGGCCGGAACCGTTGCAACGGTGGTGGTGCTTGTAAAAGGGGATACATGCAGGGATTGATCCTGTGCCGCGGTGGACAGCTGCAGGAAAAGGGCAAAAACGGATAAAAATTTAATAGACATTTCTCAGGCTTTTAATTTCATTTGTTAGCCCACAGAAATATTGGATGCTTCGGCAGATTTACCAGCAGACTTGCTTTAAACGGCCTTCCCGGAAGGTGGAGCGGATGGTGGCCCGGGTACGGACGAATATCGTAGTTTTACGTGGTTAAATGTGGTTTTCCGAATCGCAAACAAACCTAATCCTTGTACGTAATAATTGCAAGTATTTTTAGATAATTTTTTTAGACAAATAGGTAAATACTTCATTAACAGGGACGAACCTTTAATACATTTGTCCGTTAACTATCCCGAATGAGCGATGTAATCCGGGTCAAAGACCTAAGTAAGCATTTTGGTGAGCTGAAAGCAGTACAGCAACTTTCATTTAGCGTGGGAGAGGGGCAGGTCTATGGCTTCCTCGGACAGAACGGTGCCGGAAAATCCACGACCATCCGGATGCTGATGACCCTGATCGAACCTACCGGCGGTGAGATTGAAATCTTCGGAATGAACCTGCGCAAACACCGGAAGGAAATTCTCCGCCAGACCGGTGCCATCATTGAAAAGCCCGATCTCTATAAATACCTTACGGCTAAAGAGAATGTCCGCATCTTTTCACGCTTGAGTGGTGTTAAGGCCTCTGAGAAGCAGATTATGGATCAGCTTTCACTGGTGGGACTGGCCGGTCGTGCCGACAGTAAAGTAAAGACCTACTCACAAGGTATGAAACAACGGTTGGGACTGGCTTGTGCCCTGGTACATAACCCCGGGCTGATCATTCTCGACGAACCTACCAATGGTCTGGACCCGCAGGGGATTGCCGACATGCGTCAGCTCATCCTTCACCTGAGCCGCGACCTGCACAAAACCTTGCTGGTATCCTCTCACCTCCTCAGCGAAATGGAAATGGTGGCCGATCACATGCTGATCATTCATAAAGGAGAAAAAGTGGTGGAAGGAAAAGTGAGTGAACTCCTCGATCCTGAAAAGACAATGGTGGAACTCCTCACACCGGATATAAATTCAGCGATTGCTGAATTCAAGTCAGGTCCCTGGCAACGCCACCTGAAAGAACCGGTAAAAGGTACGGTCAGACTTGAATGTAATCGCAACGAAATACCTGCATTGAATAAATACCTCGTGGAAAAAGGTATACCGGTGCAAAGTCTGCGTCCTTTAAATTCGCTGGAAGACTATTTCTTATCCTTAACCAAAGTGTAGATGTTTATCGAACTGCTTAAAATAGAATTGTACAAGATCTTCAAGCGCCCGCGCACTTTCATTGCGTTCGGGGCCATTGCAGTGATCATCTTACTGGTACAGTTTGCCTTGAAAGTAAACGGAAAGGATTTTGTGGAATTTTATACCGACAGCCAGGCCGATACATTTGATATTCCCTTTGATAAAATACTGAATGGTTACTTTGTATGTGTGGCCGTTTTGCACATGATCCTGATCCATGTGCCCCTGCTGGTGGCCCTGATTGCCGGTGACATGATTTCCGGAGAAGCAAATCTCGGCACACTCCGCCTGCTGGCCGGCAAACCTGTTACCCGTACTCAACTGATCATGGCTAAATTCTGGGCCAGTACTATTTATGTGATTTTGTTATTGATATGCATGGCCTTTTTCGCACTCCTTGGAAGTATGATCATCTTTGGTACCGAAGACCTGGTGGTATTTAAAGAAACCGATATGCATATCATGAAATCAGGAGATGTGATCTGGCGTTTCTTTGCGGCTTTTGTTTTTGCCGCACTCGCATTGACCACCATCGCTGCCATGGCCCTGATGTTCTCCGTGTTTTCGGAAAACTCACTCGGTCCGATTGTGGCCACCGTTTGTGTAGTTATCGTATTCACCATTGTACAGCAATTGCAGGTGCCGGTATTTGAACAAACCATCAATCCCTGGTCCTTCACCACCCACATGCTGGGCTGGAAGGGATTCTTTTATGTAGAAAAAAATGCGGAAGGGGCTACTATTCCGGGCTCGATTGAAAACCCGGCTGCCCTCGTTCGCAGCGGACTCATCCTCCTCGGTTATATTGTTCTGTTCCTTACGATCAGTATCCGCGGCTTCAATAAAAAAGATATTCTCAGTTAATACCGTTTTATGAAACAACGTCTCCTGTTCTTTTTTGCTTTTTCACTGTTCTGCACACAACTGCCGGCACAAGCTGCCAAGGAACTGTTGCAGAAAGTAAAAGCCAAGTATGATAAAGTGAATGATTATACGGCCACCGGCAAGATGAAGACCAATGTGATCTTTATCAAAGCGCCGATTGCCAATATCAAGGTCTACTATAAGAAGCCTGATAAACTAAAGATCAAGAATGAAAATGGCGTGTCGTTTATTCCTAAAGGATCGGCAAATGTGAATATGAACAATGTACTGGGTCTTTCCAATTTTGAGGCCGTGGAATCAGGTACGGAAAAAGTGGCGGGCATCAACTGCAAAGTGATCAAGATCTTTCCACTGAGTGATGAGGAGAATATTACCCGCGCCACACTCTATATTGATGAAGCCCGTTTACTGATGATCAAATCGGTAATCAGCACACGTGAAAACGGCACGTATGAATTACTGATGACCTATAAAAAATACGCGGAATGGGGCTTGCCGGATAAAGTGGAACTGAGCTTTAATACCCGTGATTATAAATTACCCAAAGGGGTGACCATAGATTACGACAATGGCACCGGCAAGGGCCAGCCAAGAGATACAAAAAATCAGAAGGGGAAGGTCGAAATCGATTATTCCTCCTATGAGATCAACAAAGGGGTGCCGGATTCAGCCTTTAACTAAACCTACTCTTCAATGATCTCGTCCTTGGCATTGGCCAGAATGGACGGGGTCATCTTGCGTAACGGATTTTTCCGGCTTTCGTGATAACCGTTCCTCCGGTTAATGATATCGATACATTCAAATATGGCCGTCATGAACGAGGATGGATCAGCTTTATCTTTTCCGGCAATATCAAATGCCACTCCATGGTCGGGGGATGTACGAACAGCAGGCAATCCGGCCGTAAAGTTCACTCCTTCGCCGGTAGCCAGCGTTTTAAAGGGAATCAGTCCCTGGTCGTGATACATAGCCAGTACTGCATCAAAGCGCTCAAAACTGCGGCGGGCAAAAAAGGCATCGGCACTATAGGGCCCTACTACCAGCATATTATTATTCTTGGCTTCTTTGATCGCAGGTTTGATAATCGACTCTTCTTCTTTACCGATCAATCCTTCATCTCCGGCATGCGGATTGAGTCCGAGTACCGCAATTTTCGGCTTTTCAATCCCGAAGTCCTTTTGCAAACTCTGGTTGATCAGAGCCAGTTTACTCAGGATTTTTTCTTTTGTGATATACTGTGCTACTTCACCAACAGGCACATGTTCGGTTACCAGGGCCACCCGGAAATCACCGGCACAGAGCATCATCACCACATCTTTTACCCCGAACATTTCTTTGAGATAGGGAGTATGTCCGGTAAAATTAAACTCGGCAGATTGAATATTCTTTTTATGGATCGGCGCGGTAACGAGACCATCGATATGTTTTTGTTTCAGGGCAGCTACTGCGGTCTGTAAAGACAGGATCGCATACTTACCACCGGTTTCGGTGAGCTGACCGGGCGTTACCTGGATCTCTTCCTCCCAGCAGTTGAACAGGTTCACCTGTTTGTGGTTAATCCGGTTGAATTCCTTAGTACTGCTGTAATTCAGGTTCAGCTCCGGCATCGTTTTCCGGTAAAAATTGATCAGTTTATTGGAGGCAAAGATCACCGGTGTGCAATGTTCCAGGATCCGGTTATCGGAAAAGGTCTTGATGATCAGTTCGGTCCCGATGCCGTTCACATCGCCGCAGGAAATACCGATGACAGGTTTATTCGTATTCATGGTTAACAGTACTTAGGGGTTAAAAGTACGATTTTTAAAAGGATTGAAGTCAATCACTTATTTTAAAATGAGTGCTCCGGGATTTGAAGGCAGCTGTAAATCGTTCGCTTCTTTTTTGCCATTCAGGGTTACGGATGGGAGTGTAGGATTAAGGGTAATTGTGTAGTACCTGTTTGCCTTTTGCTTAAGTAAATACAGTATTAATACCGATTGTTATTGCCGCTTTATTGAGCGAATTTTATAGTTGCAAAAGTTATACCCGTTACCTATGAAAGCCATACCATTTTACATTAAATCCCTTTCACTCTGCCTCCTTTTTTTTCTACTCCATGAAATAGCTGGTGCTCAGCTCACTGTTATTCCCTATGGCAGTAGCTGGAAATACTGGGCAAATAGCCAGGCAAATTATCCGGCCAACTGGCATACGACCGGTTTCGATGATAGTGCATGGCCATCTGGTACCGGTGAATTGGGTTATGGAGATGGAGATGAATCTACCTGTATTCCGGCGGCCAGCCCTGTAGCTGGTACACTTTGTACTCCAACTGGTAATAAATGGCCTGCTTACTATTTCCGAAAAGTGATTAATATTCCGGATCCGGCAATTTATACCAATTTCAGTTTTAATATTGACCGGGATGATGGTTTTGTGGTGTATGTGAACGGGGTGGAAGTATCACGCAATAATATTGCAGCCGGTGCTGTCAGCTATGGTACATCCGCAACGACAGCAGTTGAAGATGGGATCATCAGTTTTACAGTTGCTACGTCCGCTTTTGTATCAGGTAACAATACAATTGCGGTGGAAATGCATCAGGCATCCGTGTCCGGTTCACCACCTGTTTCAACCAGCAGCGATATTTCATTCAACCTGCAATTGCTGGCCAATGATGCTTTTTCAGCCGGACTGAGCCGCGGCCCTTACCTGCAATCAGGTAGTCAGGATGGAATAACCATCCGCTGGAGAACAGCAACTGCACAGAATTCCAAAGTAGAAGTAGGAACAAGCTATGGCAGCTATCCGATAGTGGTGAATGATGCCAGTTCAGTAACAGAGCATGTTGTTCGGGTAACTGGTTTGTCAACAGATACCAAATATTATTATCGTATAGGTAACTCAACCGATTCACAGTTGCCGGATGCCAATCAGTTTTTTACAACCTTGCCGGCATTCAATACGACCCGTAAGATCCGGGTGATCGCCTTTGGGGATTGTGGACGGGGTAATGTTGCCTACCAGGACGAAAGCCTGGCCAGCTATCTGGACTATCTCACAACCAATAGCATTGACGCAGCCGATGCATGGTTATTATTGGGCGATAATGCGTATAACTCAGGAACGGATGCAGAATTCACGGCCAACTTCTTTAATATCTATGGCAGTAACATGTTGAAAAACCATAAGCTTTATCCTGCTCCGGGCAATCATGACTATGGTAACAGTGCGGCGAATAAGGCTTTGCGGAACATGGCTTATCACAACAGTTTTACTGTACCCCAATCCGGTGAATCTGGTGGTGTAGCGTCTAACAAACAGAATTTTTATTCTTTTGACATCGGTAATATTCATTTTCTTTCACTTGACTCCTATGGTACCGAAAGCGATGGCACCAGTATTGAAACAGCTGGTGGCAGCGCCCTGAAAACATGGCTGACCAATGATCTTGCCGCGAACACAAAAAAATGGACAATCGCCTACTGGCATCACCCGCCCTATACAAAGGGCAGTCACAACTCCGATTCGGAGTCAGACCTTGTGAATATCCGGCAGAACTTTATCAGTTTTCTCGAAACCCGCGGTGTGGATATGATCGTTTGTGGACACAGTCATAACTATGAACGGGGCTATCTTATTAAAAACTATACCGGATCCTGGGCTTCTTTCAACGCAGGTACGCATGCAGTGAGTAATTCCAGTGCAACCTATACCAGTAGTGCAACCTGTCCGTATGTTTATAATTCTGCACCCGCCAATCATGGTACCGTATACGTGGTATCCGGATCAGCAGGGGCCAGTGGTACTATGAATACCGGCTTTGGTACCGGGCCAATGCCTTATGCCCTGAATGATGGTGGTGTTTTTTATTTTGAAGTGGAGGATAATCGGCTTGATGCAAAGATGCTCCGTCGTAACGGAACCATTTTTGATCAGTTCACTATTATCAAGGATGTAAACAAAACAACGAATTATACCATTTCCAATGGCAGTTCAAAAACATTGACTGCATCCTGGCCGGGAAACTACAGCTGGAGTACCGCCGCTACCACCCGTTCCATAAGTGTAACCCCGCCCATTAATGCAGTAACCAATTATACGGTGGAAGATGAGTATGGTTGCATCACTGATCAGTTCAATGTAACAACCTCCAGTACTCTGCCAGTTTTACTGAAAACCTTCGATGTCAGACGGATGGATGCAGTTGTTCAACTGAACTGGACCATTGTTGCGGATCAGACGGCAGCGCAATTCTTAATAGAGCGTTCGCTCAATGGCCGTGACTTTGTGATACTGGGTACCGTTGATGTGTTTCCAGGTTCTGGTGAGCAGCAATATAGTTACACCGACCACCAACCGGTTCCGGGCACCGTTTTTTACCGGCTTTCTGCAACAGGTGCCGGTACCGCACAGACTTATTTCGGCATCAGGAAACTCAATGGTAACACACATACAGGCTTTGACCTTGAAATACGGACAGGGGTGACGAGTAGTATTGTTTTGGATTGCAGTACAGCTACCGATGATCAGTATAGCCTGACGATCTACACTGTCAATGGGGTAAAAGTCAGTCAGACAGATCTGTCATTGCAAAAAGGAACAACCCGGAAAGTAATAGAACTTAAATCCGGATGGTATATATGTGAGTTACGAAACAGTCGCGGAGAAGCGGTTCAACAAAAAGCAGTAGTGCAATAAAACGAAATGAAGTTTAAGCTGATCATATTATTTCTGCTGACTGGTTTCATCAGTACCCGGATAAATGCCCAGGTATTGAGAACGTTCACACCCCGGTATTCTAATTCATCGGTGAACGGTAATATCACATTTGTTGCCAATAATATCATCACTTCTTCCGGGGTTTCTACGACCGAAGCGCCTCCTGGTGGTTCTGCAGTAAATAACGGGAATACCGGGGCCAATATCAATATTGATGCAGATACGCTGATCCCATTTGGTTCATCCTGGAAATATTATTCTGCAGGAGCAGCCCCTGCTGGTAGCTGGAAAGACCTTGGTTATAACGACGCAGCCTGGTCATCCGGAAACGGCGAACTGGGGTATGGCGATGGAGATGAAACCACCTGTATCCCCTCCGGCGGTGGAGGTACACTTTGCCTGCCTACAGGTAATAAATACCTGACCAGTTATTTCCGTAAAACAATTAATATTCCGTCTCCCACGGCTTATACATCCTACCAGTTCAGTGTGGAACGTGACGACGGCTATGTGGTTTATGTGAACGGTGTGGAAGTGGCCCGCAATAATATGCCTGCCGGCGCAGTGGCATACAATACCCTGGCGTCTTCTGCTATTGAAGACGCTGTTATTACATTCAGTATTGCAAATACCTATTTTGCTACGGGCAATAATACCATTGCGGTAGAAATTCACCAGGCGAATGCAAGCAGTTCCGATCTGTCATTCAACCTGCAACTGGCCTGCACCGATGGCGTGATCTTCAACAGTTCCTCTGCCGATCTGAGTCTGCCATCCTGTTCGCAAGTCCTCTTCGCCGGTCTTTACTGGGGTGCTACACAGGGTACAGATGGTATCAATGTGTCCTGGATTACCAATGAAACTAACGTCAAACTGAAACTGCCCGGTTCGTCAACGTATACAGATCTGGTATCTACGCAAACGGATTATCATAACAACACACTTGTTCCCGGATTACCGCATACTGGGTACCGTTGCTTTGTTGATATCACCGCATTGATGAATACAACCAGTCCTGATGGTACATACACCGTTGCGAATGTCTGCAGCCCGGCCGGTATTGTGAATGCAGCAGGTGGCTGGACAATTGTTATTGCCTATTCTGACCCTTCAACCATTCTGCGTAACCTTACCATATTCGATGGCTCAGCCATCATGAATGGCGGCGACCCGGCCCTGCATATCCCGATAGATGGTTTCCTTACACCTCCTTCCGGACCGGTGAGTTGTGAACTGGGGGCCGTGGTATTTGACGGGGACAGGGTATCGACCGATGAATATTCTTTCAAACAGAACTCCAATCCGTTGGTGGGTGTGTACACCAGTCTTACACCCAATGCCACTGCGAACCTGAACGATATGTGGAACAGTACGATCTCCAAATATGGAGCCGTGGTTACCACCCGGAGTCCGGCTCATAATAATACTTTAGGTTATGATGCTGATATCCTGATCGTGCCCAATACACTGAATGCGGTTTTAGGAAACAGTCAGACCTCTGCCAGTATCCGTTTTAGTTCGCCTTCTGAAAACTATATGTTGCAGGTGGCAACCACCGCCATTTCACAATACACACCTTCTTTCAACCTGGTGAAATCGCTTACTGATGTGAACGGCGGCAGCCTGGTGCCGGGTGATGTGATCCGTTACCGGGTAGACTATCACAATAATGGTAATGACGCCAGTAATCAGTCGGTTATTTATGATAATATCCCCACAGGCACCACTTATGTTCCGGGCAGTCTTGTAATAAATGGGGTTAGTAAAACGGATGCATTGTCCGACGATCAGGCAGAGTATGATTTCACCAATAACCGGGTACTCTTCCGACTCGGTACAGGGGCCAATGGAAGTACCGGTGGTGCACTCGCTATCGGAGCAAGCGGTTATATTGAATTTGATGTTTATACGCCTTCTTCCTGCTTACTGGTTTCCTGTTCTTCTACAATCAGCAACAGTGCCCGGATCAACTATACCGGCGCTTTATCCGGTATTTCATTGTACGATTCAAGTGGTGTGGATGTGAGTGGTTGTACAGTACTGGGTCCGGTAACCGCAACACTCACTGGTTCCTGTATGCCATTGGGCGATACGATCCTGACAAATAGTTGTCCGGCTTCTTCAGTAACCCTCCCCGCAGGCAGGTATGGCGGCTATCGTTTTTATACCGGAATGCCCTTTGGTGCAGGTACACTTTACGATCCGGCAGTGGCAATTACCACAACACGTGTGATCTATGCCTGGTATGATGGCCCGGGTTCCTGTGATGATACATTGCAACTGAATGTCTATATTCTGGCTTGTCCGGATATCGATGATGACAACGACGGATTGCCCGATTACCTCGAACTTAATAACCCGGTGGCACTACAGGATCATGACAGTGATGGTACACCCAACTGGAATGATGCGCAGTATCCGGGCTTTACCGATAATAATGCAGATGGGTTCAATGATAATTTTGATCCAAGTGCTGATAGTGACAACGATGGTATCCTCAATTTTTATGATCCGGATTTTTCCGGTTATGTGGACAGCAATGGCGACGGCGTGAATGATAATATGGATAAGGACCTGGATGGCATTCCTAACCATCTTGATCTGGATAGTGACAATGACGGAATTCCGGATACCGTGGAGAGTTTTGGGGTGGATGCGAACGGCGACGGACGGATTGATAACTATACTGATACGGACAATGATGGCTTTTCCCAGAACGTGGATGCCAATAATACAGGTGTCAGCGGTTCATCAACAGGCCTCGGTGCACTGGATACCGATGGGGATGGGTTGCCGAATTACCTTGACCTGGATAGTGACAATGATGGTATACCGGATATTATTGAAGTATATGGAGCCGATGCATCTAACAGCGCTAAAGTCAGTGTATTTACAGATACCGATGGCGATGGAATAACCGATAGCTATGATGGCGATGTGGGGAATGATACAGTTGCAGAAAATGCTGCTGCTGCTTTGTTACGTACCGGTACTGATGCAGACAACAATGGACGTGCAGACAGCTGGCCTTATAAGAATATGGACAATGACAGCAAGCCCAATCCGTATGACCTGGACAGTGATGGTGATGGAATTACTGATGTAAAGGAAACCCAGTTGACGGATGCAAACTGGGACGGACGGGTGGATGGTGCGGTAAATGCTGACGGACGAAACACTGTGCTGGCTGCTCTCGGATCCATGGTTTTGGCGAATCGCGATGCAACAGGCAGGGCCGATCTGTATGACATCGATTCAGACGATGATGGTATTCCGGATAATGTGGAAGGATTAACAACAGCAGGTTATCTTTTGCCGGCTGCTACAGATAGCGATGCAGATGGAATTGATGACCGCTATGATAATTATGTTGGTTTTGGCGGAGATGGCATCCACCCTTGCGATATAGATGGGGATGGCACACCCGATTACCTCGACAGTGATACGGATGGCGACGGACTAATTGATATTATAGAAGGAAATGACCTGAACCTCAACGGAATTGTGGATGACCTTGTTACCCTGACCGGTGTGGATACAGATGGGGATGGGCTCGATGACCGGTTTGATAACAACAACAGTAACGCCGAATCAACCTCTGCTTATATGGGCGATGGTGGTACCACGTCTGGTGATCCAACCCCGGGTTCAATTACAACGGTTCAGCATACAATTATTGCTTATGGCTGTGCGTCAGAGCGCGACTGGCGTTGTATACCTTATTTGCTGAATTGTGAGTATACCCGCTTTGAAGCCAATGCCGATGGGCAGTATGTCAGGGTTGACTGGACAGTGCGATGCAGTCAGCAGCCAGCTTACTTTATTGTTGAGCGAAGTGCTGATCGTCAGCATTTTGATAGTGTGCAAAGAGTAGAAGCACGATCAGTCATCCATGAAGAAGAGGCCTACCAGGTAATTGACAGGTCCCTGAACACTCAACTACCGGTACTTTATTATAGGTTGAAAACGGTATTGACTTCAGGTAAAGTAAATTATTCTGCAGTAATTCCGGTTTTACAGGTTAACAAGCCGAATGATAGTATTTCCCTGTTTCCGAACCCGGTCAGAAGCAGTATGACGGTTGGTATAAGTGTATCCAGCAATGCCCGGGCCGTCATGGATATTATTGATCTGAATGGCCGTATACATTTCCGCGCCAGCCAGGTTTTGGTAAAAGGGAATACTACAATTGAACTGAACCATGCCGTAAATCTCCCGGAAGGCATGTATATTTTTCGTGTACAATACAACGGAATGATACTGACCCGTAAATTCAATAAGCTGCAATAAAATTTCATGCCTTATTTTTTATAATTTGATTTTAAAGCCCGCAAAAGCGGGTTTTTTTATTCTCCCCGGGTACTTTCCCGATACTTTTGCTTTATAATATCGTAAAACTCCTTTCCGCATTCAGGATTAGTACCTGATCCTTCGTGAAAACCTACGTTTCAGTTTTCTTTTTAAGTAAATACTCTGAATTTAGCACAGGAAAATATTTAGGTGTTATAAGAGTATTATTTCAATCGTATAAGTAAACACCGAAGTTTTTTCTAATTATAATCCAATACCAGAAAACCAGTACCAAAATCTGTATCATGAAAAAGCTTTACCACCGGTTGTTAGCAGCGGCATTTATCTGCTCTTCATTTACCAGTCAGGTTTCAGCACAATGTACGAATGCCAATGTGAATTGGGATAATCTGGAGTATTTCATCACCAATGGAAATACTAATTACACGACATTTATTAATACGCCTACTTTGTTTGCCAACTTGGTACAGTCGCAACGGTTTGCTATAGGTACGAATGCAGTCACCATATCTTCAAACTATCCGGCAAACGGAATATTGGGGGATAACACTTCTCATACCGGAGAAACCGGGTCCTTTGGTTCTGGTGCAGATATTAATTTTACTGGGAATGGTACAATTACATTAACGTTTGATACTGCTGTTTCAAATGTTCAGTTTTCTATTTTTGATCTTGACCTGAGTCAGAATGTTACAGTTACGGCTTTTGAAGGGGTTACTCCGAGAGTACCGGTTTTGACCAAGCCTGTCGGCGGCACTGTGACGATTGTTGGGAATATTGGAACAGGCCCCGCCGGAGGGATAGCTTCGTCTTCATCTAACGCAACGCTGAATGTAGCAGTTGCAGGCCCAGTCACATCAATTACCCTTGTCTTTGCTGGTACAGCGGGAGATTTCTGGATTTCAGATATTCAGGCCTGTGTTTACAGGAATTTTGCCACCAATTATTATGTCATAGCTCAACCATTTACAGGTCAGCCATCCTATGTAATGGTGGTACATGATTTAAATACGGTTTTTTATGTGAATCCGGCAAATGGAAGGGCGGTTTCAATTTTTACGGACCCTGATCCACGGGTACGTGAGATAAATAATATCGCATATGATCCATATAAAAGAATTATTTATTATTCGGTAGATGGGTTGGAAAGATGTACTCCGGCGGGGTCACCTGATTCCATCCGGCATATCAAGAAGTACGATATGAATACTGAAACGATTTCAACATTGATCAGTGATGTAAAGACGGCCCCCTTTAATATTCCCACTTTTCATGCCGGGCTTGAATCTGGTGGTGCAGCTTTTTATGATGCGGATCTTTATGTCGGGGTGGAAGGCTATAAGTTGAGCGGGACCAAAAATTCGGGCAGGGAGACAGTTATTTGGCGAATTGAATTTGCTTCGGATTCAATTACTCCATCCAAGGCTTGTCAGGTTTGGGGGACTCCGGTTGACAACGGATCGAATAATATCCATGACTATGCGGATTTTGGTCTGAAAGACGGTGTTATTTATGATTTCAATTCTTCCACGGCTGTTGGCAGTGGTCGAGGGCAGTATTGGCAGATAAACATGCAATCAAATACGACAACTTCAACAGTTGTACCTAATATTTTGGCTAACAGACCTGCGCAGACTGCACAGTCGTGGAATGGAACTATTTATTGGGTGGCTGATTCTATCGGCGTATTCAATGGTACTGTTGCGAATACAGTCACTGGTAAGAGCCGGATTTTAAGTTCGCCACAATCGGTAACCTGGGTCGGCCCTGCAGGAGATGCGGGGGAAGCGTTCAGACCCAAAGCAGATTTTGGTGATGCGCCTTCTACATATGATCCGGTAGCACTGTCTCCTGCATTGCACGAGAAGGATACCGCTCTTTTCCTGGGTAATGTTTTTACCAACGATTGGGACTGGGAATGGGACAAGCAAACATCTTCCGATGCCAGCGGGGATGGTGTGGATGATAATGACGGATTGACCTATGTGTCTGTCTTTGATAAAACCACTGGTAATTATCTTGTACAGGCAAATATTTATAATAACACCGGAGCGGATGCCACATTAATTGCCTGGTTTGACTATAATGGCAACGGGGTGTACGATGCAAGTGAAGCACTTGCCCCGATTACCATAGCCAGCTCACCGGTTGTTCAGCAACACTATTTACATTGGTCAGGTATCAGTTCCACGATCGCCAATGGAACATATACCTACTTGCGTCTGCGCCTAACATCCTCCTCAAACAGTATGACCACGTCAAATCCAACCGGCTATTTTAATAATGGTGAAGTGGAGGATTATCGCGTACTGGTCGATAATTTCCCCTTGTCTGTAAACCTGCTTTCTTTTGATGCAAAAGCTACTGGACGCAGGACGGCAAAGCTGAGCTGGAAAACGATCAATGAATCAGAGCTTTCCGGTTTCGGTATTGAGCGGAGTGCAGATGGTGTTAACTGGACCAATATTGGTTTTGCAGATGCTAAGGGAAATAACAATACTGGCAGCAATACATATGAATTCATTGATCAGCAGGCGCTCAAAGGGCAGTCCTACTACCGGCTCAAGCTGACAGATATTAACCCGGTTACGTCCAGGTTCAGTGAGACAAGGGCAATCCGGATTGAGGATGTTGTACAGAATTTAACCCTCGTGCCAAATCCCGCACAAGCATCAACCAGTATGCATCTCAGCAGTACAGCGAATATTGCAGCCACGATAAAAGTGATGGATATGACGGGCCGTGCCATGCAGACGATCAAAACAGCACTGAATCCGGGTGAGAATGTGATCCAGCTGAATGGCCTGGAGAAGTACCCGAAAGGCACTTACCTGATCCAGGTGGTTGCTGAGGACCTTGTTATTAATAGAAAACTTGTAATAACCAAATAAAGAGCGAATACTGAACATACGGGGACTGCTGAAACTCCCCGTATGACCAACGATCCTATAACCACTACTTAAATCCAATTTATGAAGAACCGTTTATTAAGCCTGGCGCTTATCCTTGCCACTATGCAGTTCACTTCCGTTTGTCTTACTTCCTGCGGGCTGCGTGATGAGCGCTACTTTGAGACTGAGGAAAGAGAGAATGAAGAAGAAGAGGAAAATGAAGAAGAAGAACAGAACGGGGCAGATAAGCAACTTTCTGCCTGGTTTCAGTCAAAAGGCTATCCCGATGCCAGTAACCTCACTCAGAAATATGCCGCTGCCTGGGAAGAATTTCTGGAGCTCAAAAAAAGATCACCCTTTCAGCAGTATGCTACCCGTTTACAGGGTATGGGCAGTTGGTCCTATGTAGGACCGAAGGCATTTGGTGGACGTATACTTTGTCTGGCCATAAACCCTCAAGTTAATGCCGCTGGTCAACGTACCATATTTGCAGGCAGTGCCGGAGGGGGTATTTGGAAAACCTATGTATCGGGTATAGGAGCATCTGCCTGGCAGCCTGTAATAACCAATACTGCTGTTTTAGGTGTGTCTAGTATGGTATATCATCCGACAGATACCAGTATCATCCTGGCCGGAACCGGTGAGTCTTACCGGATTGAAAATTATTCCAGTTCTCCTTATTCATCCAATCAGGTAAGTAATATCGGACGTAATGCATGGAAGGCAAGGGGAACTTATGGAGTCGGGATCCTTAGAAGTGCCGATGCAGGCCTGACCTGGACACAGGTACTGATAAAATCACAATCAGATCTGTTTGGGATTCAGAAAATCAAGTATCATCCCACAATCACCGGAACTGTATTCGCCTGTGCCACCGATGGGTTATATAAATCAACAGATTCCGGTGTTACCTGGTCGCTGATCTGGTCCGGAACATATTGCAGTGATATTGTAATCAATCCATCAAATGTCAACCAGATCGTTATTGCAGCTGGTAATGTAACCAATAGTCCCAAAGGCGTGTGGAGGTCAACCGATGGAGGCACCACATTTACACAGGTTACAGCAGGTGGTTTCCCCACAGCCGCTCAATTTAAAGGCTCGACGAATTTCACCATCCTGGGTACCAATACGATTATTGCCAGTGTAGGCGTTGGCGATATCGATAATAACGGAACTTATAATGAACGCGAAGTATACCGCTCAGATGACTTTGGCGTAAACTGGGCCTCTGTGTCGAATTCCACACATGCTAAATGGCAGTCCTGGTTTGCGCACGGGGTTACTGCTTTCCCAGGCAGCACAAATAAAATATTCATGTTTGGCGTAAAAAAACATGTACTTGTCATGTCCGGAACACCGGCCACGACCGGGACATTGACAAATATTGCTACGGGAGCCGCCAGTTCCAGTTACCTGGTAGATGGCAGTCAGGAGGGAAGTACAACATACGTACACGATGATGTACATGATGTACAATTCGTTCCGGGAAGCACGACTACTGCATATTGGGCCACAGACGGAGGGGTTTACCGGACCACAAATGCCAATGCTTCACCCATTACGGGGATGACATTTGTTTCCTGTAACGGTGGGTTATACGCACAACAATTCTATCCCACCATTGCTCAATCACAAACCACAGCCAACCTGGCGATCGGTGGTTTACAGGATAACGGGGTTATCCGTTATAATGGAACGGGTTGGGCCCGGGTAATCGGAGGGGATGGCACCACCGTTTCTTTCAAGCCCGATAATGAACTTATTGTCCTCGGATCAAATGATACGAGGGGCGTTAACCGTTCTACTAATGGAGGTACAAGTTTCCCGACATCAGTAATGAGTTATCTTGGCAATATTCCGAACGGGGATGATGACCGTACCGCTTTCTGTGCACCTGTAGTGGTCGCTCCATCCAATACGAATCGATGGTATGTGGGTTCGGACAATATTCATGTGAGTAATGATGCCGGGGTGACATTCAGTGGCGACGTTGCAGGAGTGCCGGGTACCAGCTATATCGAAGCCTTTCACAAACCCGCGATTGCTATCGGTGTTTCCTATTCAAATGCAGATGTCCTTTATGTTTCAGTTTCACCTTTTGCACAGAACCTGCTGACAGATGGACTATATTACAACCCGCCTGCAACAATCAGAAAAAGTACCAATGGTGGTGGTGGTTTCACTACCGTTACGACCGGTCTGCCTGATCGCGTGGTGACCGATTTTGCAGTGAGCCCGACAAATCATGACAGTGTTTTTGTTACCCTCAGCGGATTCGGAACCACCCATATCTATGTCACCGGCAATGGTGGATCAACCTGGTCACCCCGTGGCAGCGGACTTCCGGATGTTCCTTTCAATACCATCCTGATCGATCCGGCTAATCCGCAGATTTTGTATGCCGGTTGCGATTTTGGAGTCTATGTGAGTGCAGACCGCGGTGCCAACTGGTATGATTTCAATAACAATTTATGGGATGCCACACTGGTAATGGACCTGGCTATTACACCCGGTAATAAACTCAGGGCAGCTACCCACGGTAAAGGTGTTTTTGAAACTGCCCGCTGGGATGGTATGGTTACGCTCCCCGTTAACTTCATATCATTTGAAGGTGCCAATGCCGGTAAAAACAATAACCTGAAATGGGTAGTGGATCAGGAAAGCAACCTGTCACGCTATGAAGTGCAGCGAAGCACGGACGGATTCAGTTTTGCCGCCGTTAAACAGGTTACAGCCAGAAATTCCGCGATACAGACCACCTATTCAATCCTTGATCCGCTTGGACAGAATCCCGCTCCGGTATATTATTATCGTATCCGGTCAATAGATCAGGATGGTTCCTATACTTATTCAGAGATCGTGGCAATCCGGATCAATGATGGACAAAAATTTGAAGTACTGGGAAATCCGTTCTCGCAGTCCATTACCATCCGTTATACAACCAGCCGTACAGGAAAACTTTCCATTGCGCTTACAGATCTCCAGGGACGGATAGTTCGCCGGGAAGAACTGATCGCCGCTACCGGAACAGGTACTTATTCAATCAATAATCTGACAGGTATACCTGCAGGTGTATATGTAGCCCGTTTTGATATGGAAGGGAAAAGCATAGCAATAAAAGTCATAAAGCAATAATATTTCAAACTCGGTAGCTGGTTATTACCGCAGGAATTTCCTGCAAGCCTCCCCTTCATAGGGGAGGCTTTTTTATTGGAATAACTAAGTACCGTAGTATTACTACTGTGACCGCATTTTCCGTGACAGGAAGATGAGGTGTTTTTTCATAGGTCAACAATTAATGGATTGCTTAATTTTATAGAAACAATTTTACTATGAAACACCTGAATGCTTGTCTCTTACTCCTGGTTATTGTTATGGCTTCTTCATTTAACAACATTTCATCTGATGTTACCAGGAGTAAAAATGGCTACAATGCAAATACGGTTTTTGCCGGTTTTGATTTTTTCAGAACACATCGCCAGGGAAAAGATGGCATCACTGCTACCTGGGGTTATAGCGGCGGTACTATAACAGGCTATATCGTGGAAAGAACCTACGAAGATGCGACCGATCCGTATGCATCCTGGGAAACAGTGGCCATTGTTGCTCATACAGGTGCCCGTTCCTATAAAGTAACCAATACCAATGTTACACCCGGATTTATTTCCTACCGGGTTCGGGTTATGAATGGCAATACGGAAATAGCTGTTTCACCTGTTTCCACAGAACATATTGTGGCGCACTAAATGTTGTTGTCACAGTTGCTGAAATTTTCCGATTCCCATACCTCATTCCAACCCTTGAAAACGCCACTGCGCATATTATGTTTCCTGATCTTCACCTGTAATCTTTCACAGGCCCAGATCACCTATCCGATTATCAAAGCAAATTTTGGCGTGGAAGCCGATCTGCGCTCCAATTTCTTCAACGGACTCGTACAGTCTGGTAACGACGATTGGTTCCTCTTTCCCGGTACACCGGGTGCCGGACAATTTGTGATCGATACCACCGGCGCGGCCAACCTGTTGGCCAACTACGCCAGTAACCCTGATAGCCGCAAACTGCCATTTTATAAGAATATGCGTTTTCCGCCATATACCGTTGTCAATAACCGGCTGCTGGTAGACGCTTATTTTGTTAGGGATTATCACGGCGATGATTCCACCATTTTTGCCTCCGGTTCCAATAAGAACGGGATGAGTCCTGGCAATTGGTCCTGTCCCGTCTCTCAATCCATCCCGGATAAGAACGAGATACTGGATGTGATGATACATGTTCGCAAAGCAGGACCCAATATCACAGACTCCATGTGGTTATTTGGTGGTATCTCTATCGAGAATACGACCGGTAATCGCTACTTCGATTTCGAATTATACCAGACTGATATTTTTTATGACCGGGCAACCCGGAAGTTTAATAACTATGGTCCGGATGCAGGACATACCCGCTGGCAATTCGATGCAGCCGGCAATATGTTGGCACCTGGGGATATAATCCTGACTGCTGAATACAGCAGCTCAGCACTGACTATGGTGGAAGCCCGTATCTGGATCGACCGTGCCGACTTGTTGATTAATCCGGTAGGATTTAATTGGTCAGGCAGCTTCGATGGTGCGAGTTCCGGCTCCCAATATGGCTATGCCGGGATACAACCCGAAACAGCCGGGGCATTTTATACTGGATTACAAAGCAGTAACAATACCTGGGCCGGTCCTTTCTCCCTGATCCTCGGCGATAACAGTCAACTCACCAACTATGCAGCCCGTCAGTTCATGGAGTTTTCGGTGAACATGACCAAGCTTGGACTGGATAATGCAAAGATCTTTGGTGGCGATGACTGTTTGATGCCCTTCCGCAGGGTAATTGTCAAAACCAGGGCCTCTACATCTTTTACAGCGGAATTAAAAGACTTTGTGGCCCCCTTCGATTTCTTTATTGCGCCAGCCGCTCAGATCGAAACGGCCACTCCGATGATCTGTGATACCGGCAGCCTTAGTAATATCTATGTGACGAATCCCATCCCGACATCCATTTATCAGTGGACTACGCCCAACGGACGATTTGTTGGCCCGGCAACAGGACCATCCGTTTTTGTGGATACCCCCGGTGTGTATATAGTTACCCAATACCTCCAGATTTCCTGCGGGGCCTATGCAACAGATACTATTACAGTTGGGCGGTTGCCGGATTGTAATGTACTGGCCAATAACCTGATTAATTTTAAAGGATCGTATACAAACCCTGCCGTCCGTCTCGAATGGAAAGTGCTGAATAATGCATTGGCCCGTGCGTTCTACATTGAACGAAGTACGGATGGTACAACATTCACTACGATCGGAATGGAATCGCCACGTCCCGGCTGGGAAGGCGAAGCGATCTATAATACAACCGATGATCTGTCCGGCCTGAATACACCCTTTGTCTATTACCGCATCCGTATGATCGAAAGCGGCAATGTGCAACTGTTGAGTTCTGTGATCAAATTTGGCAATAGCCGCACCGACAATAATCCTATCCGTGTACTCTCCAACCCGGTAAAAGATCAGTTACAATTAATGATCCGCGCAGAGCATGCAGCACCGGGTACATTGAGCCTGTTTGATCAGTCCGGCAAACGGGTATTTACCACCACTATCAGTTTGCAGAAAGGGATTTCCAGCTTCCAGTTCAACTGTATGACAGGATTACCTGAAGGCTTGTATCAGATAGTACTGGCAACCGGTAACCGCATCAGTTCAGCACGTATTCTGCATAAGAACTGACCATAGCAACAGGCTTTGTTTTATTCCTTTCCCTATTCCTGTTACTTTTGTACATATGTACACCCTCAAAAAATCACTCGGTCAGCACTTCCTGCGCGATGAAAATATCTGCCGCAAGATCATTGCAGCGCTGCAGGAACATCCGTATACCCAATTGCTTGAAGTGGGACCGGGTGGAGGGGCATTGACTAAATACCTGGTACAATTGCCGGATATTGATTTTAAAGCGGTGGAGCTGGATGACGAAAAAGTAAACTGGCTCCTGCAAACCTATCCGGTGCTCGAAGGAAAAATCATTCACCAGAGTTTCCTCGATATTGATACACCTTACCAGGGACGATTTACTGTGGTCGGGAATTTCCCTTATAATATCTCCACACAGATCCTGTTCAAGCTGCTCGACTGGCGCGATCAGGTAGAATGCATGGTAGGTATGTTTCAGAAAGAAGTGGCCCAACGGGTAGCTGCCAAAGAAGGCAACAAAGTATACGGCGTACTGAGTGTATTGATACAGGCGTTCTTTGACGTAGAATATCTTTTTGATGTAAACGAACAATGCTTCAATCCGCCCCCCAAAGTTAAGAGCGGGGTGATCCGCCTGCTGCCACGGAAAACACCATTGGAACTGACCGATGAAAAGAAATTCTTCCTGCTGGTAAAAACCGCCTTTAACCAGCGACGCAAAACCCTCCGTAATGCGGTAAAAGGTCTCTTCGATGCAGCAATTCTCGAGGATGAACTGTTTAATAAAAGAGCAGAACAACTCAGCATTGAACAATTTGCCTCCCTTATTTGTAAAATGAGATGAAGAAAATAATAATAACCGGCCGGGCTCATCCCGTACTGAAAGATTCGCTGGAAAAACAAGGGTACGAAGTACTTGATATGCCTGATATAAGCGCTGGCGAACTGGGTGGCCTGATTGCAGATGCAGATGGATTGGTGGTCACTACAAGAATTCCGGTCAATAAGCAACTGCTGGATAAAGCTGTACGTTTAAAATGGATCGGCCGCCTTGGAAGCGGTATGGAACTGATCGATCAGTCCTACGCCGAATCCCGTGGTATCCAATGCATCAGCAGTCCGGAGGGCAACCGCAACGCAGTGGCTGAACATAATCTGGGTTTATTGCTCAACCTGCTGAACCGGTTGTCTATTGCCCAGGAAGAAGTGAAAAAAGGTCTTTGGAAAAGAGTGGAGAATACCGGCACGGAACTAAGTGGTAAAACCGTGGGTATCATTGGTTTTGGTAATACGGGCAGCAGTTTTGCCCGCTTACTCGAACCCTTCGGTGTCACCGTACTGGCCTTTGATAAATACAAGTATGGTTTTGGAAAAGGATATATCAAAGAAGCCAGTCTTGAACAAATAGCCCGTTATGCCGATGTAATCAGTCTGCATGTTCCACAAACACCGGAAACCACCGGCATGCTCAATGATGATTTTTTCCAGACCCTTCAACGTAAACCCGTACTACTCAATACATCCCGCGGGAAAGTGATCCTGATTGATGCCCTGATAAAGGCTCTGAAAGAAGAAAGGATCAGCGGTGCCGGCCTTGATGTATTGCCCAATGAAAAGCTGTCGACCTATACTGAAAAAGAGCAGGAAGAACTGAACTGGCTGCTGGCAAGACCCGATGTGATCATCACCCCGCATATTGCCGGCTACAGCGAAGAAGCCAATTATAAGATGGCAGCCGTACTGCTCGAAAAACTTGGAATCAGGATATCCTGAAATTTCGTAAATTCAGGGAGTATTTTAAACCTTTAAACCGGCCGTTATGCGCCAATGGATCACAGCCATAGCAGGACTTTTGTTCATCGGAGGATTATTTTCCTCTTGTTCCAAAAACCTGGAAGACCGCATGACCGGTACCTGGAAACTGGAAGAAGCATCCCGCAGATTGTCAACCGGGACCTCTCCTTTCCGAACTGGCTATGAAGATGGTCTGTTTAAGCTCGATGATAACGGACTGGCAACCTATATCGAAGGAAGCGATACACTCACCGGTTACTGGAGAGCTGGTAAACATAACAAAGGGATTTATAATAATAGTGAGGGCTCCTGGCAGGCCAGGGATATGCGTTATCTCCTGATCAGTGTTTCCAATACCAATATTCACCGCACACTCGAATGGAAATTCGATGATATTGATTTTCACAGCCATAACAAGGGCTTACGGGCCGAACAATACACACTGGGCTTTGACCGGATTTATGAGTTCAAAAAGCGCTGATTGTTAAAATTCTAGACGCAAATTTCCCGGTTTAAAAACTTTTTCTACCTTTATACCTGAAATGCAACGCTTCAGCTAACCCTGGGGCGTTGTTATTTTTTTATTATCAAAAGACGAGACTATGAGTGCATTACAGTACGTGACCAAGGACACCCTGGAACAAATGAAAGCCGAACTGCAACGGATGAAAGCGGTTGATCGCCCAGCTGCCAGTCGTGCCATTGCAGAAGCCCGGGAAAAAGGGGACCTGAAAGAAAACGCCGAGTACGATGCGGCCAAAGAAGCCCAGGGTATCCTTGAGGCAAAGATCGCTGCTATGGAAGGAGCAATGGCCAATGTGCGGGTACTCGATGAATCGAGTATTGATACCAGCAAGGTATCCATCCTGACCAAAGTGACCCTGACCAACCTGAATACCAAAAAACAGGTAACGTATAAAATTGTGAGCGAGAAAGAAGCTGACCTCAAGGCCGGTAAAATTTCCGTAACCTCACCTATCGGGAAAGGAATCCTTGGCAAAGTTATTGGCGACACAGCCGAAGTTCAGGCCCCGGCAGGTATCCTGAAATTCCGGATCGACGAAATCACCGCCTGATCTTTATCAGTCACTGAAAAAAGGAAAAGTCTTCGCCCGCGAAGGCTTTTTTAGTAAATAAAGTAGCTTTACCTATAAATGCTCAAACCTTTATATGACTTTTTAAACCCTCGAACCTCCAACCTCGAACCTCCAACCTCCAACCTCCAACTTTCAACCCATGACTATCTTCTCCAGAATCATCGCCGGTGAGATTCCTTCTTATAAAATTGCCGAGAATGAGCATTTCTTTGCTTTCCTCGATATCTTCCCCTTACGGGAAGGACATGTTCTGGTGGTTCCCAAAACGGAAACAGACAATTTATTTGACCTGCCGGCTGATTACCTGCAGCAGATTTTACTTTTTGCACAACCCATCGCCAAAGCGATCGAAAAAGCCTTTGACTGCAACCGTTGCGGGATCAGTGTGATCGGACTGGAAGTGCCACATGCACATATTCACCTGGTGCCGATCAATAATGCCAATGACCTGAATTTTAATCAGGCCAAATCCCAGGCATCCCCGGAAGACCTGAAAAAAGTACAGGAAAAAATAATTGCTCATTTGTAAAATCAATAAAAATGAAGATTCGTTTCGTGTTTATATTAATGCTGGTGATCAGCACAGTCAATAGCAGTGCACAGGTTAGCAGCAAAGAAGTAATGGTGCAGAAGATATTTTCCGTTTTCCATGATAAGGATGAAGCCGGTTATGTCCGCCTTTTTCCCGATGCGGCAGGTACCCGTTATTTTTTAATGGAAATTTTAAGGCGCCAGGCAGATGCAGACACCACCAATGCCGCATTCGCGGATTTATTAAACCAGATTACAGACAGCAGTTTAAAAGATGAATACCTTTCTGATTTTCATCGGTACATGAAGAAAGGCGAAAAAAACGGGGTCGACTGGAGTAAAACCGTTTTTGTATCCTATTCCGCCGATTCAGTTATGAGTACAAATCCGGAGTTCCCATTTCCTGAATTATCGGGTAAGATTTATTTCAAATCCGGAGGGGTGGATTATTTCATGAGTTTCAGGGAAGTACTATGGTTTAAGGATAAAGGATGGTATGGAATGGATATCAGCCGGGTGGATAAAAAAGAAAATGAAGCTAAAGTGCCGGATGAAGAGGATGAAGACTCGCTGAATTAGGATTATTTCCGGGTTACTCTTCCGGGGTTGTTCTTAATGAAATCTTCCCAGCCCTTACCGGTTTTTGAAACAGCTTTACCAGCTACGGATGAAGTCTGGTAATAATGACATAATGCCACGGCCAATGCGTCCGTGGCATCATAGTATTTAGGACTATCCTTAAAAGAAAGGATCGTCTGCAGCATTTTCATCACTTGTTCCTTATCTGCATTTCCGTTCCCGGTAACTGATTGTTTTACTTTTTTAGGAGAATACTCTGTCACATCCAAGCCATGCCGCATAGCGGCGGCAATGGCCACACCCTGTGCCCGGCCCAGTTTCAGCATACTCTGCACATTCTTTCCGAAAAACGGCGCTTCAATGGCAAAGTCGGTGGGTTTGTATTGTGTAATAAGACCACTTACGGTATTAAAGATCAGCTGCAGTTTTTTATACCCGTCTTTTACTTTTCCCGGTTTGAGTACGCCCAGGTCGAGTAAACTGACTTCGCGGCCGGTTACTTTTACCAGCCCGTAACCCATTACAATGGTTCCGGGGTCAATACCCAATATTATTTTAACAGGCTTTTCCAGCAGGGAGTGTATTTTTACAAGATTAATGAAGCTGAACCGAAATAACAAACCCGATTTCATCCGGACCTTCATCAACTACTTCCTCGGTCCGCTCTTGTTTATCTGGCTTTCATGGTCAATTTATACAGAAATAAAAAACCAGCCGGATATTGAAGGGGCCTGGCTGCAGGTTCGTCAATCATTCAGCAGCCCATTATTATTAATTATACCTGGTGTAATCTTCCTCATGATCATCAATTGGGCCATTGAAGCCATCAAATGGCAATTGGCTGTTAAACCGGTACAGCCGGTATCCTTTCTCAAAGCATTCAAGGCCGTGCTCTCCGGCGTATCTTTTTCGGTTAGTACACCCAACCGGGTGGGCGAATACCTGGGCCGGGTCTTGTATATGGAAGAAGGTAATCGTCTGCGTACCATCGCCGTGACCATGGTAAGCAGTATGAGCCAACTCATCATTACCCTGTGTATGGGGTTGCTGGGAATTATCCTGTTGAAAAAAACGATCGAACAACAGCAGCTGGTATCCGGCCTGTGGTTGCTGGTGCTGATTTATGGCGTGCTAATTGTTTTGGTACTGTTGATGTTGTTTTACTTCCGCCTGCATTGGCTGGCCAGATGGATATCAAAAATTTCTTTTCTGAAAAAGTATAGTTATCTCGTGGATGCCGTGGGTCAGTTCGATACCTCCATCCTGCTCCGGATGCTGTTTCTTTCCTTTGCCCGGTTTGCTGTTTTTATCCTGCAATACTACCTGCTCTATATTTTCTTTGATGT
>Ga0209717_1000495_pt1 | contig 48126 bp, 22 predicted proteins | sample AD_UKC048_MetaG_FD_184418 | JGI IMG/M metagenome (GOLD analysis project Ga0209717, IMG submission 184418) | Active sludge microbial communities of municipal wastewater-treating anaerobic digesters from USA - AD_UKC048_MetaG (SPAdes) (version 2) | ecosystem: Engineered > Bioreactor > Anaerobic >...
GCGCCATGAAAGCCATTTATTGGGAAAGGTCAGGCAAAGACTGGGTTTTTTCGCGGTTGCGGAGTGTGTTTCGCGGACCGGTGGCCCCAGACCCTTCAAAGTCGCGTTCTTCGGAGCGCGGTTTTCCGTTGAGCCTGCATATTTCACGCGGAAGCGTGAAATATGCAGGCTAGTGCCTGGCATCTGAATTTTCGAGGTAGCGGTCTGGACTTTTGAGGGGGTGTTGGTGATGCTGGTCAACCCATGACCGAGTCAGAGGCATACGTTGCGCTAAACATGCTGCCAAAGGTGGGCCCCGGCCGTGTGCGGCGGCTAGTGGATGCGCTGGGGAGTGCGGCGGCGGCCCTGCGGACGAGCCGTGATGGCCTGATGCGAGTGGAGGGGGTCGGGGCGGACGTGGCGTCCGTCATAGCGGATTGGGAATCGCACGCGGATCTGACGGCGGAGCTGGCGGCGGCGAGGGATATGGCGGTGAGGTTATTGACGCCGGCGGACGACGGGTATCCGGAGAACCTTCGAAATATCTACGACCCGCCATTGGCACTTTACGTTAAGGGTGGGTTTGAAACGCGGGATCGCCGGGGGATCGCCGTGGTGGGATCCAGGCAGACATCGTACTATGGCCGCGAGATGGCGCGCCGTCTCGGGTATCAGCTGGCGTACGCGGGGATGACCGTGGTCAGCGGCTTGGCGCGGGGGGTGGACACGCACGCCCACGAGGGGGCGATCGCGGCGAAAGGGCGCACCATTGCCGTGTTAGGTTGCGGCATCGATCAGTTGTATCCGCCGGAGAATCGGTTGCTTGCAGAGAAAGTCGCGGAGGCGGGTGCCCTGGTCTCGGAGTTCCCCATCGGCACGAAACCAGACAGACAGACCTTTCCGATAAGGAACCGGGTTGTGGCTGGCATGTCGTTGGGGGTGCTCGTGGTTGAGGCGCCGCGGAGCAGCGGGGCGCTGATCACGGCGCGGATGGCACTGGACCAGGGCCGACAGGTCTTCGCGGTACCGGGTCGCGTGGACTCGCCCCACGCGCGGGGGTGCCACCAGCTCATAAAAGAGGGGGCGCGGTTGGTTGAGGGCGTAGAAGACGTGCTCGCGGAATTTGAATTCCTGATACCCGGAATCGGAAAATCGCCCATGCCCCGGCCGCCCGAGAGAGGCGACGAGACAGCGCAACAGATTGGCGGAGAGGAGGCTGCAATCCTTCGCGCGCTCGGTTCCGACGAGCGGCACATCGACGAAATCATCCGAATTTGCGGGTTGCCGCCCGCCAAGGTGTCCTCTAGCTTGCTGCAACTTGAGCTCCGGCGCCTCGTGCGGTCGTTGCCCGGCAAGTATTTCGTTCGCCTGGACTGAAGGCGCCGGGGACGCGCGTTGGCGCCGACAGGTTTGGTGTCAGTTTTAGTTTATGAAGACCCTTATTATAGCGGAAAAGCCGAGCGTGGCCTCAGACATTGCCCGTGTACTGGGCAAGGCCGCACGCAAGGGGGACTATTTCGAGAGCGAGCAGTACGTGATCAGCTCGGCGATCGGACATCTGGTTGAGCTGTGCAAACCGGACCAACTGGACAAGAAGTGGCGGTTTTGGACCCTGGAGGCACTTCCGATCATTCCTGAGGAATTCCGCCTGCAGCCCATCGAGAGGACACAGGCACGGTACGAGCTTCTGGTGAAGCTGATGGGCCGGAAAGATATTGGGCAGATTGTGAACGCATGCGACGCGGGCCGCGAGGGTGAGCTTATCTTCCGCTACATCATGCGCCTGGCGGAGGGAAAGAAGCCCGTCAAACGGTTGTGGCTTTCGTCGATGACCCCCGGCGCGATCAGGGAGGGCTTCGGGCGACTGCGGGACGGTCACGAACTGGATAATCTGGGGGACGCGGCAACGTGCCGGAGTGAGTCCGACTGGCTGATTGGCATAAACGGCACTCGGGCGTTCACGCGGAGGATCTACGGTTCCAAGAGCGCGCACCGGGCGACGGTGGGCCGTGTCCAGACACCGACCCTGGCGATGCTGGTGGAGCGGGAAGAGCGGATTCGGGCCTTCAAGCCCAAGGCATACTGGGAGGTCAACGCGACTTTCCGCGTTGCGGCCGGCGAGTATCTGGGAAAGTGGTTTGACGAGGCTTTCAAGAGGGGCTCGGGCGATTCTGGGGACGAATCCGATCTCAGGGCCGAGCGAATCTGGGACGAGGCTCGGGCGATCGAGATCAAAGGCCGTTGCGAGGGACAGCCCGGGGAGATCAGCGAGGAAACGAAACCCTCCAGCCAGGCCCCGCCGCTGCTGTACGACTTGACGACGCTCCAGCGCGAGGCCAACGGGCGTTTCGGTTTTTCCGCGAGGCGGACGCTGCAGGTGGCGCAGGCGCTGTACGAGCGCCACAAGATGATCACCTACCCGCGGACGGATTCGCGGGCGTTGCCTGAGGACTACCTGAGCGTCGTGCGCGAGGCGCTGGGCTCGATCGCGAAAGGCGGGGAGCTGCCGGCGGGATGTGGGCCATTGGCCGGGCATGCGGCGACGGCGCTAGAGAACGACTGGGTTCGGCCAAGCCGCCGGGTATTCAACAACGCCAAGGTGTCGGACCATTTCGCGATCATTCCGACCGGGCAATTCCACGCGAAGCTCGATGAGGCGGAGGCGAAACTTTTTGATCTGATCGCGAAGCGGTTCATCGCGGTGTTCTTTCCGTCCGCGAAATTCGAGGTGACGACCAGGGTGACGCGGGTTGCCGGCGAACCCTTCAAGACGGAGGGCAAGATCCTGCGGGAGCCGGGCTGGCTGGCGGTTTACGGGCGAGAGGCGGAGGAGGGCGAGGGCAAGGTGGTCGCGGTCGCCAGCGGCGAGAAGGCCGAGACGCTCTCCGTGGACGTGGTGGGCCTCGAGACCCGACCCCCGGCACGATACACCGAGGCGACGATACTTACCGCGATGGAGACCGCAGGGAAACTGCTCGAAGACGAGGAGCTTCGAGAAGCGATGAAAGAGCGCGGACTTGGCACCCCCGCGACGCGCGCCGCGATCATCGAGGGGCTGATCTACGAGCACTATGTGCACCGGGAGGGGCGGGAGCTGGTGCCGTCGTCCAAGGCGATGTCGCTGATTGAATTGCTGCGGGCCATCAAGGTGGATGCCCTCGTTTCGCCGACGCTGACTGGGGAATGGGAGCACAAGCTGCGCAACATCGAACACGGGCGCATGAGCCGCAAAGAGTTCATGCGCGAGATCACGGACCTAACGCGCCAGATTGTCGATATCGCGAAGACCTTTGAGGAGACGGACCTGGGCGCGAGTCCCCTGCCGGTGCGCAGTCCGATTGACGGTGCGGAGATGATCGAGACCTTCAAGGCATACAAGTCCGCGAACGACAACTTCACGATCTGGAAGACGATTGCGGGGCGGAGGCTCGAGCGCGAGGAGGCGGTCCAGCTCATCGAGCAACGAAAGGTGGGCCCGCTGGATGGGTTTCGCTCAAAAGCGGGCCGGACATTCTCCGCCGGGCTGCGCCTGACGGACGAGTGGAAGGTGGAACTGGATCTCGATGGCCTTGGGGGACAGGCGCCAGATTTCTCGGGGCAAGAATCGGTGGGGCGGTGCCCCGTGTGCGGGGGCGGGGTTTACGAGACTCCGATGGCATTCATATGCGAGCGTGCCGTAGGCGCTCCACCCGAGGGGGGGACCAAGTGCTCCGTGCGGATCAGCAAGAAGATCCTCGGGCGTGATATCCCCCGCGAGCAGGCGGTGAAATTGCTCAGCGAGGGGAAGACGGATGTGCTGGAGAAGTTTTGGTCGCGGCGAACGCGGCGGCCATTTTCGGCGTGGTTGATGGTTTCGCCCGAGGGCAAGATCGGGTTTGGGTTTCCGCCGCGGGAACGGCGGGCGGCCAAGACTTCGAAGTACGCGCCGGCCGCCGGGGATGCCGGGCATGCGGTTGCCGAGGTGCCCGCAGCGAAGCCGACGGCCGAGGCGACGCGCGCCGTGGTCGCGCCGAAGAAACGCAAGGCGGCGGTGCGGAAGGCCCCGACCAAGAAGAAGGGGGCGGTGAAGCGTCGAGGCACGGGCGGCAGGTTGGCTTCGAGGCGAGCGGCATGATGCCCGCGTGATTGGTGCGGCGGCTTGTTAGAGGGGCGCGGCCCGGGCAAACTTGCGGTAGTGGATGCCAAGCATTCGGGAACCGGTGGCCGGGGTGGGGCTCGCCGATCGGGAAGCGCCAGGATCGAGGATCCGGGGATAAGGGCTTTTTTGGACTATCTCGAGGGGACTCGGGGGAGGGCGAACCTCACTCTCCGCGCCTATCGGGATATCCTTCAAGAGGCGAGGGCGTTTCTTGCCAAAGAGTGGGTAGAGGTGAGCGGCGATGACGCGCGACGTCTGCTGTATGACCTGTCAAAGCGCGGATATGCGCGGGCGCACATCCGGCAGCATCTTTCGGCGCTCCGCTCATTCTACCGTTTTCTAATGAGAGAGGGCGGGGTGGTGGTGAATCCGATGGCGGCCCTGCCGCTTCCGAAACTGGAACGTCGGCTGCCGAGATTCCTGACGATCGAGCAAGTGGACGCGCTCTTGTCGGCCCCGCTGAGGATGCCCCGGCCCAAGCAAGCGGCGGTCTGGGCGGCGCTGCGCGATGCCGCAATACTGGAAACGGCGTACGGGGCTGGGTTGCGCGTGAGCGAACTGGTCGGGCTGAATGTTGAGGATTGGGATGTTGCCATGGGGACATTCCGTGTGCGGGGCAAGGGTGGGCGGACGCGCCTGTGCCCCGTGGGCGAACCGGCAACGAAATCGATCGAGCGGTACATGACGGCGGCAGGTCACCCCGGGTCCGGCGCACTATTCCTGAACAAGACGCGGAAGGGGCGCCTGACCGTGGCGGCCGTCGGGCAACTGCTCAAAAAGTATTTGGCGTTCAGCGGGTTGGATGCCAAGCTGACCCCGCATAAGCTGAGGCACAGTTTCGCAACCCACCTGCTTGAGCGCGGCGCGGATCTGAGGAGCGTGCAAGAATTGTTAGGGCACGCATCGCTTTCGACGACGCAGGTTTACACGCACGTGACACTGGAACGATTGAAACGGATTCATGGCGAGGCACATCCCCGGGCGGGAGGGGCGGGGTGATGCCGATGTCGCTGACCCGCATCGCATACAACGCGCTGTTCCCGATCGTATTTGCGGCGGTGGCACCGCACTATGGCTACAAGATGCTGCGCCGGAGCCGATCCGGCAGGGGTTTCGGGCAACGGTTCGGCATTTTTGGCGCGAGAACGCGGGCGGCGATCGAGCCGCAGCGCGGTGGCATCTGGATTCACGCCGTGAGCGTTGGGGAGGTGCGGTTGGCTGCGCTGTTGATCCGGGAGTGGCGGCGCAGGGATTCCGGGGCGAAGATCGTGCTTTCGACGACGACGCCGACGGGCCAGAGCGTGGCACAGGCCGAGGTCGGATCCCTGGTCCCGATAGTGTTCAACCCGATCGATTTTCTGCCGTGTGTCAGGTCGGCGTTCGAGCTGATCCGCCCCCGGGTGCTGGTGCTTGTCGAGGCGGAGGTGTGGCCAAACTACTTCTGGGAGGCTCAGGCGAGGGGGGTGCCGGTCTTGATGGCGAATGCGCGGCTGTCGCGGCGCACGGAGGCGCGGTATCATCAGCTGGCGTGGTTCGCTCGGCCCCTGCTGCGCCAGATGGCGCGCGTGTGCGTGCAAAACGGCCGGGATGCGGATCGATTCGCGAGGCTCGGCGTGGATCGCGAGCGGCTTGTGGACACCGGCAGCATGAAGTTCGATGTGTCGCGCGTCTCTTGGAACGGGACTCTGGATCCGCGCGAGATCTTGGCCGGGGCCGGATGGACGACCGGGCGCCCGATATTCTTGGCGGCGAGCACCCACCGCGGCGAGGAGACTTTGGTGGGCCGCGTGCTCATGCGGCTTAGGGCCGAATTCCCCAACCTGTTCTTGATTGTGGCGCCGCGGCATATGGAGCGGGGCGGCGAGGTTCAACGGGCGCTGCGGGAACTCGGCCTGGAGAGCGTGAGGCGGTCGCAGGCGCGGGCCTCGGCGGCGGCGAACCTCAACAACGACGTGATGATTCTCGACACGACCGGGGAATTGAAAGATTTCTATCCGCTGGCCACGGTCACCTTTGTGGGCAAGAGCCTCCTGGGGCGCGGCGGACAGAATTTTTTGGAACCCGTGCAGGGGGGCACGCCCGTTGTTCTTGGGCCGCACATGGAGAATTTCGATGCCATCGCCGCGGAGTTTACGGACGCGGATGCCGTCGTCCGGATAACGAGCGAGGATGGCCTGGCCGATGCCGTGGGAAAGCTATTGCGCGATGGGGCGTTGGCCGCGGGACTGGTGGCGAGGGCCCGGGCCCTGTTCGAACGCCGCGTGGGTGCCGCGACCCGCACCGTGGATGCCCTCGAGGGCTGGACCAAGAATTCGGTAGAATAGCGGGCAATTGCCCGGCGGGCTCAGTCGATCTCCGCGAGGCGATCAACCACCGCGGCTTCCACGGTCTGGAGTTTTTCCGAGTCGCCTTCCTCGACATGTTCGTTCGGGCGGCCTAGGAAATTCCGGTAAAAGCAGGATCTAGCGTTTGTGTGGCAGGCGCCGGAGCCGCGCTGTTCGACGATGTAGACGATGGCGTCGCCATCGCAGTCGATGAGGACATCCTTGATCACCTGGATGTGGCCGGACGTCTCGCCTTTCTTCCAGCGTTTCTTTCGTGATGTGGAGAAATAGACAGCCTCCCCCGTGGCGAGCGTCTCGAGGTAAGCGGCCTGATTGGCGTATCCCTGCATGAGTATCTGGCCTGTGGCGGCGTCCTGGGCTATCACGACGCAAACGCCGCCGCGTTTTTCGAAATTGGGAAGGAGGACCGATCTGGGCACAGATCCGGCGGGGAGCGGTGCCGTGGGGTTATCGAAGTGGCTCATGCTGGGGCCCTTGTCGTTCAGGTTCCGAGTTCTTCGTCGATGGCGGAGGCGATCCGGTCCGCGAGGGTATCCAACCCGGAACCGTTGCGACTCTCCAGCAGGAGCCGGATCTTGGGCTCGGTGCCGGAGTAGCGGAGGAGGACGCGGCCTGCCCCGGCGAGGCGCGTTTCGGCGTCCCTTAGTGCGGCTTGAACGCGGGGGAGATCTTCGAGTGGTTTGCGATTGCGGACGATGATGTTGACCTGCTTCTGGGGATAGCGGTGCATGACGCGGCGGAGTTCGCCGAGCGGTTTGCCGGTTTCGATCATGGTGCGCAGCACCTGGAGCGCGCTGATGATGCCATCTCCGGTGGTCGTGTAGTCGGCAAAGATGATATGACCGGATTGCTCGCCGCCGACGTTATAGCCATGGCGGCGCATCTCATCGATGACGTAGCGGTCACCGACCTTGGCGCGTACCACGCGCCCGCCCCACTGGCCGATGCACTCGTCGAGGCCCATATTGCTCATGATGGTGGCCACGAGCGTATTGTGGCGCAGCTGGTTGCGGGCGAGGCAATCTGTGCCGGCGATGGCGAGAACCTCGTCGCCATCGACGATATTGCCCGCCTCGTCGCAGAGCATGAGGCGGTCAGCGTCACCGTCGTGGGCAATGCCGATGTCGGCGCCGGTCTCCTTGACGCGCCGGCTGATTTCCTCGGGGTGGGTGCTGCCGCAACCGAAGTTGATATTGAGGCCGTTGGGCGTGTTGTTGAAGACGTGGATTTTCGCCCCGAGTTCGCGGAGCACGCAGGGCGTGGCCTTGTAGGCGGCTCCGTTCGCGGCATCGATGGCGATCGTCATGCCCTCGAGTTCCGCGCCGGCGGGGAAGGCTTTCTTGACGAATTCAACATAGCGGCCGAGGGCGTCGTCGATGCGGAAGGCTTTGCCCACATCCTGAGCCGTCGCGCGACAGCGGTCGAGTTCGGTGCCCGATACCAGATCCTCGATGCGGCGCTCGACGTCATCATCGAGTTTGTATCCATCGTTTCGAAAAAACTTTATCCCATTGTCTTCGAACGGGTTATGCGATGCCGTGATGACGATGCCGGCATCGGCTCGAAGGGATCGTGTGATGTAGGCGACGCCTGGGGTCGGGAGGGGGCCGATGAGGAGGGCATCGACGCCCATGGACGTAATGCCAGCCACGAGGGCGTTCTCGATCATGTAGCCGGAGAGGCGGGTGTCCTTGCCGATGACGATCTTGTGGCGGCTTTCGTCACGGCGGAAGACATGGGCCGCCGCTTGTCCGAGGCGCAGGGCGATTTCGGCGGTCATCGGGTGGATGTTGGCGGTGCCGCGCACCCCATCCGTCCCGAAGAGATTCGGGCTTGAACGGGACTTTGCTGGTCTTTTGTCGTGCATAATGACGGGTGTCGTTCGGAAACCCAACTTATACCATGGTTCGGGGAAGGTGTCGCGAGGAATTGATTGGGGCATTGATGAAAGGCGCTAAGTTACGGGACATTTGGGAGCGTGGCATGGGCATCCTGCCCATGGCCAGCCCCACGGCCCGGCCAGGTTGGCCGTGCCACTGTCGCGACAAACTTAACTTAGCCCGGATATTTCACAGCCTGCCGACTGTGAAATTCCGGGCTCTGGGAAAACCGCGCCATGAAAGCCATTTATTGGGAAAGGTCAGGCAAAGACTGGGTTTTTTCGCGGTTGCGGAGTGTGTCTCGCGGACTGGTGGCCCCAGACCCTTCAAAGTCGCGTTCTTCGGAGCGCGGTTTTCCTTTGAGCCTGCATATTTTCACGCGGAAGCGTGAAATATGCAGGTTAGCGCCGTTCGGGGCACTGATGTGATCGGGTGGTTCGGGGGCCCCGCGACGGCTCGGTTCGCCTTGGTGCAGATTTCACGCCTTCGTCAACATGGGATCTGGTCGAGCGGCCGGGACGTCTGATGGCAACGTGCCCGACCGGAGGGCGCAGACGGCGGCGGCGGCCCGCCGGGCGGCAGCGACATCGTGAGTGCGGATGATACATGCCCCGAGCCAGAGGGCGATGGTTTCAATGGCAAGTGATCCGGCGCCTCGTTGGGCCGGGGGCTCGCCGGTGATTTGGCCGACGAAAGACTTTCGGGACACACCGACCAACAGGGGTCGGCCGATGCGCGCCAGGCCTTCAAGGTGCAGGAGGAGTTGGCGATTGTGCTCCCATGTCTTGCCGAATCCGAACCCCGGGTCGATGGCGATGCGATCCGGGGTCACGCCGGCGCGAGACAGATGTTCCAGGCGCTGCGAGAGGAAGTCGTGGACCTCTGCGACGACGTCGCGGTAACTCGGTTCGGCCTGCATGGTGGCGGGCGTGCCCTGGCGATGCATCAGGACGTAGCCGCAGTCCGATTCGGACAGGAGGCGGATCATGTCGGGGTCGCTGGCCGCGCCGACATCGTTGACGATGCGGGCGCCGAGCCGAAGGGCCCACCGGGCGACCGCCGGCTTGCACGTGTCGATCGAGACCGGGACGGGGCAGGCGGGGATCAGGCGCTCAAGGACGGGAACGACGCGGCGGAGTTCTTCTGCCTCGGGCACCGGCTGGGCGCCCGGTCGGCTGGACTCTCCCCCAACATCGATGATATCCGCCCCGGCGGCCAGCATCTGGCGTGCGGCGTCAAGGGCGCTATCGGGCGCGGCGAAGCGCCCGCCATCGGAGAATGAGTCCGGGGTGACGTTGAGGATCCCCATGACGAGGGGCCGGGGCCGGGTTTCGAGGCGGAGGCCGGCGCAGAGCCAAGACATGGCGTCAGGCGCCGATGGGGGCCGGTTCCATCCCGTCTGGGATGTGGAGGTCATCTGATTTGCCCTTGGACGGCGGCGCAGACTTTTCACCTTCGGTTTCGGCATCCGGAGCCTGTTTCGTCTTCGGGGCGGAGGGAGGTGTCAGGAGGCGACCGTGGTCGACGATCTCCCGGACGTGGATGGCGTCCAGGGTCTCGTATTCGAGCAGGGCCTTGGCGATCATTTCGAGCTTGTCCCTGTGGGTGGTTATGATCCCCCTGGCGCGCTCGTAGGCCTCCTCGATGATCCGGTGAACCTCGCGGTCGATCTGCCGCTGGGTGGCCTCGCTGTGAGGACGAGAGCGACCGATGTCGCGCCCGAGGAAGACGAGGTCTTCGTGTTCCTCGTACTGGATCATGCCCAGCGATTCGCTCATGCCCCACTCGCAGACCATTTTTCGGGCGCACCACGTGGCCTGGCGGATATCTCCCGCGGCGCCGGAAGAGATTTCGCCGAGGCAGATCTCCTCTGCCACGCGTCCGCCCATCGTGACCGCGAGATTGTCGAGGAGTTCTTTCTTGCGGGTATTGTAGCGGTCGCTGTTCGGGAGCATCATCGTGACGCCGAGCGCGGGGCCGCGCGGGATGATGCTGACTTTGTGGAGGGGATCGGTGTGGGGTAACAGGACGTTGACCAGCGCGTGGCCGGCCTCATGGTAGGCGGTGGTCTTTTTCTCCTCCGGGCTCATGGCCATGCTGCGGCGCTCTCTGCCCCAGCGAACCTTGACCCGGGCCTCCTCGAGGTCGTGCTGCGCGATGGCTTTCTTGCCGTGGCGCGCGGCGATGAGCGCGCCCTCGTTGATGACATTGGCGAGGTCGGCGCCGGAGTAGCCGGGGGTGCCCCGCGCGACGATCGACAAGTCCACGTCGGCACCGAGTTTCACCTTGCGGGCATGGACCTTGAGGATCTCCTCGCGGCCCTTGACGTCGGGGAGGTTGACGTGGACCTCGCGGTCGAATCTCCCGGGGCGCAGGAGCGCGGGATCGAGGACATCCTTGCGATTGGTGGCGGCGATGATGATGACGCCCTCCTGGGTATCGAAGCCGTCCATTTCGACGAGGAGCGCGTTGAGGGTCTGCTCGCGCTCGTCGTTGCCGCCGCCAACTCCGTGGCCACGGGCGCGGCCGACGGCATCGATCTCGTCGATGAAGATGAGGCATGGCGCGCTGCGCTTGCCCTGTTCAAACATGTCGCGGACGCGCGAGGCGCCGACGCCGACAAACATCTCGACGAAATCAGAGCCGCTGATGCTGAAGAAGGGGACATCCGCCTCGCCCGCGATGGCCTTTGCGAGGAGGGTCTTGCCGGTGCCGGGCGGTCCGACCAGCATGATGCCCTTGGGGATCCGGCCGCCGAGTTTCTGAAATCTCTTGGGATCCTTGAGGAATTCGACGATCTCCTGGACCTCCTCCTTGGCCTCGTCCACGCCGGCGACGTCCTTGAAGAGCACGCGATTTTTGTCGCGGGTGATCATGCGGCCCTTGCTCTTGCCGAAGCTGAAGGCGCCCTTGCCGGCCATTTTGATCTGCTGGCGGAACATGAGGAAGAGGACGAGGAGGATGACTATGACCGGCAGGAACGAGATCAGGCCCGAGACCACCCAGTTGCTGGTATATTCGATGCGGATGTTCTCGACGCCGCTTTCCGCCAACGTCTTATCGAGGTCGCGCGTGAGGTCGAGGTTGACGGGCACCCAGAAAGGGCGCTGCTGGCCCGCAGCGTCGGTCATGGTGCCGCGGAGGCGTTGTTCGCCAGTGCCGTTATCGATGACGACCTGGACGCTCTTGATGCGGTGGTCCTTAAGGGCGTTAAGGAAATCGGGCCGATAAGCGATTTCTTGGGCGGGGCCGGAGGCGCCCTGCCTGTAGAGCAGGAAGAGGGCGACCATGGAGAACGCGCAAAAGATGAGGAGGGCGCTGCGCCAGTTGAATCCGTTGCCCTCGGGGGGAGGCGTGTCGTCTCCGCGGCGCATGGGCGGTTTGGGGATCTTGGGCGGTCTCCGGGTCTGGGGCTCATCGGCCATAGCACCTACTATATACTTGATGTGGGAGTGTTCACAATAGCGGGATAGGGGAAGGTCGCAGGGCGACCAGGCCCGCGCGCATGAGGCAGAATGGCCGCGGCGTGTACAGGGAGGCGGATGTGTGCAATGTTAGGCAAGGATGAGTTTGAGCGAGGTCCCAGAGGGGAGGTGTGCGTTGGAACTCGAGGACACGTTTGCGGATGTCATTGGCAAGGCGCAGCGGGGACTGGGCCTCGATGATCGGGCGCTGATTCGGAAGGCACGGGTTTCCGCGGAAATGCTCGCCGGGCTGAAGTCGGGAAAATTCGACAGCGATGGTCTGTCTTCGGTGGCCGGGGCGCTGGGGTTGCATGCGGGGGCACTCGTGGCGTTGGGCAGGGGGGATTATCCGGCGGCGACGGACGTCGATGTGGAGGGGGTCGAGACATTCACGAGCAACTACGATGGCATGCGGGTCAATTCATATCTCGTGTGGAATCCGGCGAAGATGACGGGGATCGTTTTCGACACTGGGACGGACTGTCGTCCCATGCTGGCGTTCCTTGGCGAGCGGGGCATCCGCGTGCCACTGATTCTGCTCACGCACACGCACGAGGACCACGTGGCGGACTTGGGGCGATTGAGGGAGGGGACGGGGGCGCACGTATTTGTTTCCGCGACGGAGGCGTTGCCGGGCTGCGAGACATTTTCGGGGGATCATCGATTCAAGATCGGGGGGTTGCACGTGGAGGTGCGGGCGACGACGGGGCATTCCGCGGGCGGGACGACGTACGTGATTTCGGGACTGGCGCGCCCCGTCGCGATCGTGGGAGACGCATTGTTCGCCGGATCGATGGGAGGGGGGTTTGTATCCTACGAAGAAGCGCTCCGGACGGGGCGCGCGAGCATTTTCACCCTGCCAGACGACGCGGTCCTGTGTCCGGGGCACGGGCCGAGGACCACCGTTGGGCACGAGCGCAAGCACAACCCGTTCTTTGCGGGCTGATTCCTTGCCCCGGGCGCCCGCCAATCGGCGGGGCCGACCTGAAACTTCCCCCGTGGCGCAGGCAATCCTGCCTGTGTCGGCGGCCCTGAGACCCGGTGTCAGGCAGGATTGGCTGCCCCACGGCCCCGGGGCTGCGCCGCGAAGTTCCACATGAATGATGCGATGCGCTCTCGATCAGGTCGGCCCCGCCGCGCGCCGGCTGCGGGGATGATGTCTGATCAGAAGCGGGCTCGCAGCCCGAGCTCAAAGAAGGGGGCGCCGCCGATGATGGTTTCCTTGCCCGCCCGGAAATAATCGAACTTTCGGCCCATGGCGACGCCGGTATTGGCGAACAGGTCGATGCCCGCAAAGCCCCGATAGACGACACCCAGCGTGGGCCGGCTCTCGAAGTAGTTGACGATGGCATTCCTGAGTTCGGCGTCATCGTCGTCTATGCCACTCAGGTGAGTGCGATAGCTGCCGGACACAAAGGAGATGCCGAGATTCCATTCCCAGTGGTCGGACGGGCGGTACTCGAATTTCAGGTCGGGGTAGATCAGGTCGAGCGAGAACTTCTCGGTGAACTTGAACGCGGCCCCCGCGATTGGGAGCACGGGGTATTCGCCCATGCCGGTGAACCGGACGCCCCCGATCAGGCGGATGTTCGGGGAATAACGATATTCGGCGGCGACGATCGCGCGCGCGTCCACGTCGTCCCAGCCGACCTGCTCGAAATCGCTGTAAATCCCGGGGCGGGCCTCGATGCGAAAACCGAGCTTTCCGCTCGTGAGGACATCGACGCCGACGATTGCCGCCGTGGATTGCAGGGCACCGGGGATCGGCGCCTCGGTGCCGCCGAAGTCCATGCGGTTCCACGAGACGCCCGTTCGCAGCAAGACGCCCCTTGCGATCGGTTGCTGGTGGACGTATTCGGCGGAACCGTACACGGTGTGGGGCCGACCACCATGATCTGAATTGTGGATGCTGTTAGGGGCGGCGTAGGACGCCTTGACGTCGAGATCGTCGTGCGGGCGCATGATCTCGGCGGCAGGATCCGTGATCTCTGGGATGGGGGCAGAATCGGGATTCTGCGCGAAAGCCGGGATGGCGATCGCGTATAAGAGAACCCCTAAGGGCAGACTGGACCTCACGCGGGGGAGGCTACAGCCGGTTGCAGTTGAGGGCAAGTCCTTGCTCGGTCGCCCTTCGACCGCGCAACGTCACGGCACCAAGAAGATCTTGTTGGTGTACGGGCAGCGGACTTGCGTACCACGGGGATAGGGTTGGCCCGAGGATGGGTCTCGGACGTCCACGAGGCCGGCGGTGGGTTTGTACGGGCTGAGCACGAAGCCGGGCTTGCCCGCCACCTTGGTGCCGTACTGGTGCTGGGGCGCCTGCTGGGCGGTCGCGTTGGTGGGCGGGGGGAGCTGGCTGCCCACGACGGAATCCTGCGTCCTATTGCTGACGGCGGGCGCCTGTGAACCGGCCTGGCGCTGCTGCTGGGCGTTATCGCCGATAATCTCTTGGCCGAGCGCGGAATCGGACTGGATGACACCCCCCTGGTCACCCATGGTGACGACAGGCGTATAGCCGCGGCGAGCGGTCTCGCAGCCGGCTAAAAGGCCGCAAGCGAGCGCCACGGAAACGAGCGAATGGACACGGATCATGACACTGTCGTCTAACGCATTTCGTCCTGCAATGCAAGCGTTAAACGAACTTGTTGGGAGACGCCGAGGGGGGGCGGAACACGGGTCCGCGTCAGGCGCTGGGATGGCCCGGATTAGCCTTGCAGGCGGGACGGAGGCTGATACATAAGACCCCTTTGAATGCGTTGGCCCGATCGCGCGTCTCAAAGTCTGAGAGGCCGGTCGCGGGGGCGGAAGGTTTTGCCGCGCCGGCCGACGCGATAGGTCTGGAAGGAGAGACGACAACATGATGCATAGGACAAGAAGCCGCCGGATGGCGGGAGCGATGACGGTTCTCTTGGCGATCGCCGCCGCGTGCGCCGCAGAGGACAAGAAAGTGGAGCTGAAGCTGGATCTGCCGAAGCCGCAGTTTCAGGGGACGCCAACCCCGATCAAACTGCCGAATCTGGAGCCGATCGAGACCGAGAAGCCCGCATTCATGGTCCCGGAAGGCGTGACCAATCTTGCCAAGGGCAAGCCAGTTACGTCGAGCGAGTCATTCCCGCTGCTGGGAGAGCTGGCGATGGTTACGGACGGCGACAAAGAGGGCCGGGATGGTTCCTACGTCGAGCTTGGCCCCGGTAAACAGTGGGCGCAGATCGACCTTGGCGCACCGTGCGAGCTATTCGCGATTGCGATGTGGCTGTACCACTCGCAGCCGCGGGCCTACCACGATGTCGTTATCCAGGTGTCGGATGATCCGGATTTCGTCCAGAACGTGACGACCGTTTACAACAACGATCACGACAATTCGTCGGGATTCGGCATCGGGAAGGATCTGGCCTACGTGGAGTCCTACAAGGGCCGCATCATCGATGCGAAGGGTGTCAAGGGGCGATATGTCCGCATCAACACGCGGGGGAACACCTCCGACGAGATGAACCACTTCACGGAGGTGGAAGTCTACGGACGTGCGGCGAAGTAACGTTTAACGGTTGCGGTGATCCGGCTGGAAACTTCCGGATGCCGCGGTATTTTTGGGGTGCCGCCCCGGCCCTGGTGTGCAGGGCGGGGCGGCATTTTTTTGGGGGATGGGTGGGAAGGATGCCGTTGATGAAAAGGGCGTCTGGATGGGTGGTGACTGTCGCTTTGTGCGCGCTCTGTTCGGCGGGATGCAGGCCCGCGCCCTGGGTCTGGTAATTCTGGCGCCACGCACCCATGGATGCTCGAAGAGGAAATGGCCTCGAGGAATCGGCGCATCTTCAAGCGTCTTGAGTTCGGCGGTATGACGGTCTACTCAAGCCAGAGGCATGTTTTCCGAAAGAGATCTGGCTTTGGGAGCGGCCACGAGGCAGGGGCGCTGGCGGGTTTGGGTTTCTGCCGCCGCCGTGATCGTCATTGCGGTCGTCGCGCTCTGGGCGCGCGTGGTGAATCTCGGCGCCCGGCCGATGCACACCGACGAGGCGGTGCACGCGGCGAAATTCGGTGAGCTTCTGCAGACGGGGGGCTACCGATATGACGCTGCGGAATACCACGGGCCGATTCTGTATTACTTCAATTTGCCGGTGGCCTGGCTTCGGGGGCAGCGGACGCTGGCGGAATTGGACGAGGTGACCCTGCGGCTGGTGCCGGCGATATTTGGCACACTTCTGGTGCTCCTTTGCATTCTGGCATCCGATGGGCTGGGGCGTGGCGGGGCGGCTTGGGCGGCCGGATTCGTCGCCGCATCGCCGGGCCTCCTGTATTACAGCCGGTACTACATTCAGGAGATACCATTCGTTTTCTTTGCGTTCCTCCTGGTGGGGAGCGGGTGGCGGTTCTCGAGGCGACCGTCGCTGGGCTGGGCGCTGGTGGCGGGGACGTCGGCGGGCCTGATGGTGGCCTCGAAGGAGACCTGTGTCATTAATTGGTTTGGGATGGGAGTGGCCCTGCTGCTGACGGTGGGGCCGAGGCGGCTGCTGCGGGCGCCCTGGGGTCTTTTGTTTATCGGGGCGGCGTGTGCGTTGCTGGTTGCCGTGTGTTGGCTGACGGGTTTCTTCACGCATCCGGGGGCGCTGGTGGATGCGGCGGCCGGGTGGGCTCCCTACGGGCAACGGGTGTCGGGCGAGGGGCACCAGAAGACCTGGTCGTGGTACTTCGAGATCTTGTTCCGGGGTTGGCGCGGGGGACGGGTCGGCCCCGAGGTGGCGATGCTGACGATGGTGGGCGTGGCTGTCGTGCGGCTGGCTTATCGCGCGTGCCGACACCATCGGCCGCTGGTGGTCTTCCTCGCGATCTACGCCGCGGTGATGCTGGCGGTCTATTGCGTTATCCCATACAAGACGCCTTGGTTGCTGATGAGCTCGCTGCACGCCGCGGCGGTGCTTGCGGGAGCCGGCGTGGCGGAATTGCTGCGGGTCCTCAAACGCTTCCATTGTGGGCCGGTGGCGGTGTTGGTGGGCGCGTTGGCCCTGTGGCAAACCGGGCGTGCGGCGAGCCTCGCGTGTGGGCGTTTGGCGGAGGACCAGAGCAATCCCTACGTCTATTCGCACACGACGCGGGATCTCGTTCGTTTCGTGGGGAACATACGCGATGCCGCCGCACACCACCCGGACGGGAGGGCGGTGACGGTCAAGGTCATGTCGCCCGAATACTGGCCGCTGCCGTGGTACCTTCGGGATTTTCCGAACGTGGGCTACTGGAGCGGCATCGCGGATGATCCCGAGGCGCCGATCATCGTGACGACACCGGAATTGGGCGATGCGTTGCGACCACGGCTCAAGGGGCAGTACGCGATGGATTTCGGGGGCCTGCGGCACGGTTACCTGCTGGTGGCCTTCATCCGACAAGATCTCTGGGACGCGATGGTGGCCGCCCGATCTGTGGGGCCGGTCCGATGAGCGAACAGGAGAGTCCATCGCGACTGACCGTGGTGCGCGAGGCGATGGCCACGGAGTTTGATATCACCGTGGCGGGTTGCCCGGAGAAACTGGCGAGGCAGGCCGCCGAAGCGGCGCTGGCGGAACTGGCCCCTCTGGAGCAGGAGCTGAGCCGCTATATCGAGAACAGCGACATCTCAAGGATCAATCGCCTGCCCAGGGGAGGGACGACGGTGGTCTCGCCCGAGACATTCGACTGCCTGCAAATCGCCCTCGAGATGCAGCGCACGACGGGCGGGACATTCGATGTGACGTACGCATCGAAAGGCGGCGGGCATGGGCACGAGCGGATTCGACTGGATCGATCGCGCATTGCCGTGGAGGTGCTTTTTGACGGGGTGCACGTGGATCTCGGGGGCATCGGCAAAGGCTTCGCCTTGGACCACATGGCGGGTGTTCTCGGGGAATGGGGTGTGGGGCGCGCGCTGCTCCGGGCGAGCCACAGCACGATGCTGGCCACGGCGGCGCCACCGGGCGAGGCCGGCTGGATGATGGTTTTTGGACCCGAAGGACGGAAGATCGAATTCCCCTTGGTCAACCAATCCCTGAGCGCCTCGGGTATCGCGATCCGGGGCGAGCACATCATCGACCCGGCCACGGGCACGGCCGCCGGTGGCAGGTTCCGTGCGTGGGCGCTGGCCCCGACCGGTGCGGAGTCTGACGCGCTTTCGACCGCTTTCATGATCATGACGCCCAAGGCGATCCGCGAGATGCTGCATCGCAAGCCGGAGTATAAGGCTTGGTTCGAGACTGGGCCGGACTCGCCAGTTGAGGCGGCTCCGTAGCGATCTACTGCAGCGATTGGTCCGGCCCACCCGCGGGCCCCGGTCCAACCCAAATGGTCGGAGCCGACGGGGAAAAAAAGCGGGCCGCCCGAGGGCGGCCCGCGCTGAATACTGGACTGTCAGAGGCTCAGACCGCGAAGTCTTCGGGCGTAAACTCGAGAGCTTTCCGGGCTGCGACGGCCTGATGCACCTTGAACACGGCCGCCTCGCTGCGGAAGGCCTCGTCGGCCGGGCAGTTGAGCTTGGCCTTGCCCCGAATCGAATCGAGGAAGTTCTCGATGTGCGGGGTGTGGTACGGCTTATCGAGCACGATCGGGATGCTGTACGCCTCGGGTGGGGCCGATTCCCGGGCGTCGGTGACGCCACCGCCGGCCGACGGGGCGGCGGGGGGTGCGTCGAGCTTGATGTAACCCTTTTCGACCCACTGCTTCCACTCGGGTGCCCGGGCCTCGCGGAAGATCTTGGTGATGCCCGCGGACTCGGACATCTTGATCGAACCCTGATCGCCCATGAAGTACTCGAAGTAGCCGCCGCCCGCGCCGGTGGCGGTGAGCACCTGGTAGAAGGCGCGGACCCTGCCCTCCGGGGTGTCGTACTCGTAGATGGCCATGACGTTGTCATCCCACTCGAGGTTCTTGTAGTAGTCGGTGCCGCCGCTGGCGATCACCGAAGTCGGGTGGGTCCCGAGGAACCAGTTGAAGATGTCAATCTGGTGCGCCCCGAGATCGGAGATGGGCCCGCCACCGTATTTCTTGAACCAGCGCCAGTTGCGGAACTGTCGCATGTCCTCGTAGCCATACTTCTTCAGAACGTCCGGCGGGATGGTGTATTTCTCGGGCCAGCCGATCTCGTCGCTCGGGCTGCGGTTCCACTGCCCGTTGATGTTCACGATGCGGCCGCAGAGTTTTGCCTTGCCGAGGAGGACGTTGAGCACGTGGAGATAGCGGGGGTTGCTGCGCCGCTGGTGGCCGATCTGGCACAGTTTGCCGGTCTCCTTCATGGTGCGCACGATGGAGCGGGCCTTCTCGATGTCGTTGGACATCATCTTCTCGCAGTACACGTGCTTGCCGGCCTTCATGGCGGCGTTGGCATGTTCCGCGTGCATGAAGTCGGGGCTGGCCACGATGACCGCGTGGATGTCCTTCTCCTTCTCGAGCATGTCCTGATAGTTCTCGTAGGCGTTTGGCTTGTGGCCGTATTTCTGGAGCCAGCGCTCGCCGTAGGTGCGGGCGTATTCCCAGATGTCGCAGACCGCCTTGAAGCTGATGTTCGGGATGTCCTTGGCGGCGTTGAGGAGGGTTTTGCCCTGTGCGCCAACCCCGATGATGGCGAGGTTGATCACGTCGGCTTTCTCCTGCGCGCGCGCGGAAGGTTGGCCGATGACGTAGGCGCCGGCGCCGGCCATGAGTGTGGCGTTGATGAATTCGCGTCTGTTCATGTCGTTTTGATGTCCTGTGTATTGGTGTGATTCAAGGTCAGAATTTGCTCATGACGGCTAGCTTGTTGTGCTTGGCCAGCGTCAGGGCATAGGCGATGAGGATCATGTGCGCCGCGAGCCACGCGACGCCGCCGTCCTGTTTGATCAGGATCAGCCCGAAGGTCAGCGAGCAATAGAGCAGGCCCTGGAGGAACAGCGAGATCCGGGTGCCGATGCCCAGCAGCAACATGAGGCCGAGGATGATGAGGGCTGGCCCGAGCACGATATCATATGGCTTCATCAGGAAGGGCGGCAGCAGCGGTTGGTTCTGGAAGGAATTGGCCAGGCCCTCCGGGATGCCATGGTAATGAGCGAAGCCGTAAACCTTGACCTTTGTGTCGACGGCCCCCTCGGCGGAAGGCAGGCCAAACTCATCCAGCTTCTGGACTTTTTTGACGGCTTCTCCGCCCCATTTCTCGAGGCCGGTGACAAACGCGCGGATGGCGAGCCAAACGCGCAGGACTAGGAAGGCGAGGGTTTCATCGGTCCAGCCCTGGAACAGGGCCTGGATGGGGGATTTCTTATCGCTGGTATCGCTCATGGGTCTCCTTTTTTTGTGGCGGTTAGATTAGACATGCTTCTGGGAAAACGTCCACCTGTATTAACGCAACTCTGGCGCCGGGCTGGGCTTGGGGGCTTGGCCCAGTGTCTGGAGCGTGCCGTCGTTCTGGGTGGGCAATCATCTGCTTTTGATGGGCAGCCGGGCCGTCCGGCAAGCGGGAACATTTGTGGCGAGGAGGCTCGGCTGTCTAGTCCAGAATTTTGGCGGGGGGCGGGGCGGAGGCGGCGGGGGAACTCCGGGCTGGCGCGGGCATTGGGCGTCTGGCAGATTGGACGTCAGTTTGAAAGGAGTTGCTGGGGATGTGAGAGGGCACCGAGATGCAGCCTCGGATGCGCGACGCGGCGGTGCGGTGCGGCGGGTGCTTTTCCTCTGCACCGGCAATTACTACCGGAGCCGTTTTGCGGAGGAGGTGTTCAACCATCTCTGCGAGATGAGGGGACTGCTGTGGACATCGGATTCGCGCGGCCTGCACCCCAACGTCGATTTCATTGGAAACAGGGGGGCGCTCTCACCCCTGGCGCGCGAGCGGCTCCGGGCAAAAGGCTACCGGCTGCGCGGTAATCGCGCGCCCCGATCCGCGACCAAGGCCGATTTCGATGCGGCCGACCTCATAGTGGCGCTCGATCGCGACGAGCATGAGCCGCTCTTGGCCGAGGGCTTCCCGTGCCAGATGGGGCGTGTCGTCTTCTGGGATGTGAAGGATGTCGCGTTTGAAGAACCGACCGAGGCGCTCGACAAGATCGAGGTCAAGGTAATCGCGCTGGTGGAAGAAATCGCGGCGAGGGGCCAGATCGAAAATAGGGCGTAATGACCGAGTAGCGAAGGTCTTGCGCCCTTCGGCGCGGGCCGGGCGTTCGCCGAAGCCGGAATGTTGGTAAAATCGCCTCTGGCGATCGGCTGCGCTACGATTTTCCGCCCCGGTGGTGCCCACTGCGGTGGGCGGCGGCTCCGATCCGAAGAAACGGGCCGGGAGTGGCCGGCGTCGTCCGGTCCGCAATCTTGTTTGTGGACAAACGGCGGAGAAAGGAACATTTTGTGCATTATGGCGAACGCTCCCAAAGCATGCGCCGGGAAGCCAGGCGGTGCCGATCGTGTCGCCGTTCGGCGCCGCATCCTCATTGTGGATGACCACGCCATCGTGCGGGAGGGTCTCATCCAGCGCATCAACCGCGAGGAGGACCTCGTCGTGTGCGCCGAGGCAGGGGATGCCCAGGAGGGGCTCGCCGCGGTGGAAAGACACGATCCGGATCTGGTCGTGGTGGACATCAGTCTCCCGGGCCGCGGCGGGCTGGAACTCATCAAAGATATTGTGGCGACGCATCCGAAAATCCCGGTGCTTGGGTTGTCGATGCACGACGAGGTCGTTTTCGGGGAACGCGTGCTGCGCGCCGGCGGGCGGGGGTACGTTTCAAAAAGTGAGGACGCGTCGACGATGCTGGTTGCCATCCGCCGGGTCCTCGATGGGGGAATCTACCTCAGCGAGAAGGTTTCATCGCTGATGCTTGGCAGTCTCTCGGGGGCAGGGAAGGGGGAGTCCTCCTCACCGGTGGACCGATTGACCGATCGCGAGATCGAGGTTTTCTCATTGATCGGTCGCGCCCTTGGAACGACCGAGATCGCGCGAAGCCTGAACATGAGCGTGAAGACGGTCGAGGCGCACCGCGCCAACATCAAGTCAAAGCTCGGCCTGCGCACCGGACCCGAACTCGTGCGTCGCGCCGTCCTGTGGGCCGAAACCGCCCGCTGATGTGACATGAGGCTGTCAGTTGTTCGGATGATCTCGCTGGGTTTCGGGCTGCTGCTGGTCGTCCTCGCGCTGCTTTCCATCATCGCGGTGATGAACGGGCGTGCCCTGGTGCGCAATTCCGCGGCGGTGATCCACAGCCACGGCGTGCTGTCGCGCGTGGCGGAGATCTCGGGAATGGCGCGCGATATCCAGAACGGCTATCGCGGTTTCCTGATCACTGGCCAAGAGGAGTTTCTGGAGCACTACATGGTCGCCGACGCGAACGTGCTGTCGCGGCTCGCGGACCTCCGGGAGCGTGTGGCGAACGACCCCCGGCAATCTGGGCGCATAGACGCGCTCGAGGCGTCGATCAAGGAGCTGTTGAAGCACGCGCGCGAGGTCATCGAAGTGCGAGAGCGGCTCGGTCGCGAGGTGGCCCTGGAAATGATTCAGGGTGGAAGGGGCAAGGATATCATGGAGGAGGTGCGCCGAACCATGGCCGAGGTGATGGCGGTTGAAGAGTCTAGCCTGGAGAAGAGCCGCGCCGAGTCGGAATCGGTTTTGAAGGGGACGATGACCGCCGCGATACTCGGCGGGATGGTTGGCGCGCTGGCCGTCGGGGCAGCGATCATCGTGCTGCGCGCCGACATCCGGGAGAGGGAGAAGCTCGAGAAGGCGCTGGTGGCGGAGGGCGATCGCGAGCAGCGCAGGATAGGGCAGGACCTCCACGACGGGCTATGCCAGCAGTTGGTGGGGATCGGATATCTGGCGCAGGCGCTCGAGAATAATCTTCAGGGCGCGTCAGATCAGAATGCTCGCGCCGCGCATCGGATAAGCGAGCTCACGGGTGCCGCGGTGACTCAGGCGCGAAACGTCGCATATGGCCTGCACCCCGTCGAGCTGGTTGAGGACGGGCTCATGTCCGCCCTCGGGCAGTTGGCGACCACGACGGAAGAGACGTTTGGCATCCCGTGCGAATTCGAGTGCCCTCGCCAGGTTCTTGTGTCGGATAACGTCGTGGCGATGCACTTGTACCGGATCGCGCGCGAAGCGGTCCATAATGCGGCGCGCCACGCCCAGCCGGAGCGGATCGTGATTCGCCTGATCGCGCGGGAGGAGGTGGTCTCGCTCGAGATTCAGGATGATGGCCGGGGAATGCCGGCGCGCGTGTCGCGGAAGACGGCAAGTGGCATCGGCTTGCAGACCATGAGGTTCCGGGCTGATGGCCTCGGCGGAGATCTCCTGGTCAATAGCAAGCCGGGAATGGGCACGTCCGTCACGTGCCGATTCCCGGCCCGCGTTGCCAAGGTGGAGCCATGGACGGGCCATGGGGACCTTGAGACCGGCCGACCAACACCGATGAAGCCCGCCGCCGCACCCACTCCGGGGGCAACGTCTGCCTGATCGGTCTCTCGGGCGATCTTGATGCGCCCACCCCGGCCGTCGATTCTGTCGGACGGCTTCTTAGGGGTTTCCCCTAGGTTCGATTCGGGACCACCCCAATTGGCGGAAAAGTTCCAATTTGGTTCAATTTCCCGAGACGTGGTCCGATGGCCTCGGCCTTGCCGAGTATCTGGTCGCCCAGGAGGAGAATGAGCCAAACGAGTGTTTACCGTGGGATTAGGTCCATTTTACTGGTTGGGACGTTTCTCTGGGCGGCGGCAGCGGCGGCGCAGACGACAAACCTCTGGATCCTGAACAACAACGGCTACTGGTCGGTCACCAACAACTGGAGCCCGGCCACCAACTACCCGGATTCTATCGGTGCGGTTGTGATCGTGACGAATAACAACACCTACGATCAGACACTGTACCTGACGACCAACGTTACGTTGGGCACGCTGCTGTGGGGCGATGCCAACCGGGCGAATTTTCACGGGTTGCGCAGCACGAACGCGACGGTGACCACGATCACCTTCGACACCGGCGACGGCAGCATGGCGCTTTTCGAGCACGGCACCGGCGATCGACCCGATCACGACTTCGGCCGCTACGACGACCGCACGGACGTGGGATTCGTGGTCTCCGACGCGGAGGGCCTCTTCATCGATAACTTCCAGAATTTTTACTTCAACGGCCTTGACACCACTTGGAACACGGATCCGGCGCGCGCCTTCGACGGCGGGGGCCACGACGTGACCAAGGGCGAGGATGGCGCGATCTATTTCCGGCGGATCGTGACGAACATCGCGACCTTCGCGCAGCGCGACGGGTTCGTGGAGTTCAACCCCGAGGGCCAGCCCGTGTACATGCCCGGGATCAGCAACCTGGTGCTCGGCGTCGCACCGGGCACGATCGACACGGGGGCCAACCCGAACGGGGTGATAACCAACACGGCCGAGGGCGGGGCCTACGACCGCACGCAGTTCCCATACTTCTCGATCCTTGGCGCTGCGACGACCAACGGCGGTGTGGTCATGACCAATGGCATGAACGTCACGTTCAACCGCGGTGTCTTCCGCAGCCTGGATCGCGGTGTCCAAGGCTACGAGATGAGCAACGCGGCCCAGGCGGTCTACACCGGCACCTTCACGCTGAACGGCTCCGCCGACGAGAACTTCTTCATCATCGAGCACCAGACGCACCCGAACTTTGGCTACAACAACACCACCGCGGTGCGGCAGACGGAGTTCGCCGGGCCATTCACCGGGTCGGGCGGCTTCACGAAGTTTGGCACCGGCGAGATGCTCTTCACCGGCAGCAACGACTTCACCGGGGCGGTGAACATCAGCCGGGCGCTCGACCAGGGCCGCGGGCGCTGGGGCGGGGTGGGCCTCCGGGAGAATGGCGTCTTCTCCGGCGCGAGCCAGGTCACGCTCAACCGCGATGGTTCGCTGTTCTTGGACGACAGCTCGGTGAACCTCTCCAACCGGCTCAACGACGCGGCCCCCATCACCAGCCGCGGCCGCAACCAGATCGAGCTGCTGGCCAACGGCTCGGCGGAGTCCTACGAGCGATTCGGCTCGGTGAGCAACGCCCAGGGTTCGCTGGCCATCGAGATCGACAAGGTGGACGGTTCGCCGCAGCAGCAGACCCTTGAGTTGGACAGGTTGGTCCGCACGCCGGGCACGGTCATCGGGTTCCACGCCAGCGACCTGCAGCAGGGGGCCTTCGGCCTGAACGGCCCGACCGGCATCGTGGTGAACCTGCTGGACGGGGGAGCCTCGCTGACGCAGCTCGGCGCGGGCGGCGGCGTCGGCGCCAGCAACCGGAGCATCGTGGTGGGCGTCTTTGGCGGCGACGGGGTGGACTACGGATCGGGCGATGTCAGGACGCAGACCCCAAACCGTTCTGACGAGTTCATGACGATGGATGGCAACCGCATCCGCACCCTCGATCCGGTCTCGGAGATGGTCAATCTCGGCGGCCGCATCACCAACGCGCTTTCAATCAGCCAGGCCTCCGCGTCCCAGGACGCCAACGTAAACATCAATTTCGGGTCCACGTACCACAACTTTACGGTCTTCGCGCTCACCAATGACCTCAGCCTTTACGCCGACAAGCGCGTCGTGGGTGACGCCACATTCAACAGCATCCGCTTCGGCTTGGTTCGAGGCGACCCGTTCGTCGTGGGGGCCATGACCAATCAGCCCAACGACTGGGGCCGCTCTCTGCTGATCGACGACGGGCTGACGCTGCGCTCCGCGTCCGGCATGTTGCTCTTCGGTCGGGACACCGGTAGCACCAACGGCGACCTGAGCCCCAACGGCAACGTCTTCATCTACGGGGGCACCGTTGACCTGGATGGGGCATCCAACGACCGCGAGGCCATCATTCACAACTCGAGCGGGAACAGCATCTACCTGCGAACCTCGGTCGAGGCCACTCAGGGCTTCACCAAGAGCGGCACGGACTCGGTTGTGCTCGAGGCCGCAAACAACTTTGGTGGAACGGTGAATATCGCCCAGGGCAACCTCTACGTGCGCGACAGCGACGCGCTCCGGGGCGCCACCGAGATCAACGTGCAGGGCGATGGGCTTCTCATTATGAACTACGGGATCGCCCTCACCAACATTAACCTGCGCGCCGGCGAGCGCCCGTGGGGCAGCCCCGTGCTATACTCCGAGGGCAACCACAACGTCTTCGGCGGCGATATCATGATCGAGAACGTCGATCCCCAGGGCGTCATCATGCACGACGTGCGCCTGCGGTCGGCCGTCAACGGCCAGAATGCCACCCTCACCCTGCTGGGCGACATCGGCCTGACAGAGTCCGGCGCATCATCGGACATATACTTGAACGACCCCCAGGTACTCTACCTGAACGAGTCGGGCGGCATCTTTAACCTCAAGGGCACCGTAGGCGACCGCATCGTCGCCGGCGAGGCGGTGCCGTTCGATCCGACGCAGGGGGGGCAGATCTCGGCGAGCCGCATCACCGGTGGCTACATGGGGAACCGGGGCGCCAACGAGAACTACGTGCTGCGCACGATCATCGATGGCAACGGCGGCGTCAACGCTGGCGATGAACTCGTGGTGAACATCTATAACCCGTGGAACGCGGCCGGCCGCCTCTACGCATACCAGGGCACGATCCGGTTCCTCGGCGATCCCTCCCTGGGCCAGGGAGATTTCTGGACCAGCAACGCGCTGGCGGTCGCGGACTTCGCCCACGGATTCAGTGGCTTCCAGCTCGCCGGCAGTGGCACGGACAACAATGGGAGCGTCACCGTTTTGCTGACGAGGGACGGCCAGTCCTTCAACGCCGACCGCTGGACCGTCGCCGCGGATAACAACGGCAACAACACCGTCACCATGGGCCTGGAGCACACCGGCCCCTCCAACGCGACGGTCACGATCGGCAATAACGTAAACGACATCAATCCGGCCACGGACGACAACCGCATCTACATCGGCGGCACCAGCATCACGCAGCCGCGCGAGTTCCGGCTCTTTTCCCACAACGGTTACGATTCCGCGACCGGCAGCAACAGCGTCGGCACCGTCAACGTCATCGAGAGCATCCGCGGCAACGACTACTCGATTCTCACCACCGTGGGCAACGGCAGGGTGGTCCTGGGAGGCCAGGCGGTGGCCAACACCAACTTCGACGAGGGCAACGACATCCGCGGCTTCATGCTGATGGGCGGCGAGCTGGTGCTGGATCGCACGGATACCTACGCGCAGGGCGTGCGCCGCACGGCCGATTCCCGCGCGTCCCTGACGCTGGCGGGCGGCGATCTGACATTCCTCGGGCGCAATGGCACCACCACGGAGATCATGAACAGCAACCTGACCATCAGGGCCGGCGACTCGCGGGTGTCGGTCGTGGCCGGAGGCGGTGGGACGACGGAACTGTACCTGGCCACCAACGCGAACGCGATCGTGACGCGCCAACGCGGCGGCACGGTGGGGTTCGTGGAGGACAGCACCGCCGGGGGCACCGCGAACATCCGGCTGGCGGGGACGGGGATCACCGTGGGCCAGAGAATCGGGTCTTGGGCGACGTATGGCACCAACCTCTACGGCGGGGCCTACACGTGGGCGGCCACCGATTCTCTGAGCAACGTGATCGAATTCGGGGAGGGCTTCTATTCGGCGGACGCCTTCGGCGGCGGGCAGCACGTGACGCTGAACACGCCCGCGGCGTTCAACGCGGACGACGCGGCCGCCTCGCTGCGCTACACCAACGCGGCGGCGCTGGACCTGGGGGGCTATTCGCTGAACGTGGAGGAAGGCGGCATCCTGGTGACCCCGACGGTGGCGGGGGCGGCGTCTATCGACAACGGCCAGTTGACCAGCTCCGGCGGGGAGCTGGTCATCCACAACTACGCGGACCCGCTGGGGAGCCTGGCGATCTCCGCGGGGATCACGGGCAACGTGGACCTGACCTTTTCGGGCACGGGCAGGACGGTGCTCACCGGCACCAACACCTTCGACGGGGTGACGCGGATCAACGGCGGCACGGTGCAGATCGACGACGCCTCGCGGCTGGGCAGCACGGTGTCCAATCTCGAGCTGCGCGGCGGCACCCTCTTCACCACCGCGAGCATGACGATCACCAACCGGACGATCCTGCTGGGCGGCGAGGGCGGCACGTTCCAGGTCGCGGCCGGCACGACGAACTTCATCGCCAACGTGCTGAGCGAGTCGAACTTCCTGGGCTCCGCGCGCCTGAACAACGGCGTCGGCGACCTGGTCAAGACCGGGGCGGGCGTGCTGAACCTCGGAACGACGGCGGCGTCGACCAACAACCTGGTGGCCGGTTACAACATGATCCAGGGCCTGACCGACGTGCGGGAGGGCACGCTGCGGATCGTGGCGAATAACAACTTCGCGCTGGGCTCGAGCAAGTCTTTCTTCGATGGCACAATCGTGCGCACCGGCGCGACGCTGGCGCTGGGCAGCAACAGCTTCGGCTACGCCTCCAACTACGCGCTCCAGGAGTGGCTGATGTTCGAGCAGGGTTCCACTTTCCGGGTCGAGCGATTGAGTGGCACTTATCAGTCCCCCTCGGCCAACGGTGTCATGGACTTCCGGGGCGATACAACCGTCTTCGTCGACACGGGCGACTTCTATTTCAATAACAGCGGTGCCGGCTACATCATGGGGTCCGGCAATATCATCAAAGACGGCGATGGCACGTTGAACATCGCCGAATACAGCCCCGAGTATACCGGCAACCTGATTGTCAAGGACGGCAATATTCGCCTCGACAGCATCGATAACCCCCCGATTCCCAATGCCGGCTCGTTCACGATCGGCCTGAACGACACGACCAATCGTGGGACAGTGATGCTGACCGCTTGGACCGAGCGCGACGGCATGGGGAGCACTTGGAACATCGACCAGAACATCACCGTCCAGGGCTACACCGGCGACACCCGCCTCGAGATCTACGGCGCCAACCACAACGATGTCGTCAACTTCAACGGCAACATCGACCTCTCCAACTTCGGGTCGAATGGCTGGGCCGGGTCCGAGTTCCGGTTCACGATCGAGGATCAGGTCGAGAGCCTGACCATACCCGGCGCAGACGAGTACCGCGAGGAAGAGTACATGAACCTCAACGGCGACATCACCGGAGGCAACAAGCGGATCCGAACGTATGTCAGGCAGAACTACTACAGCGGCGGGGGCTACAACCAGAGGATGGAGCCGGTGCCAGGTGCCCAGCTCACGAACGAGGCGAACATCATGGCGTTCTTCACGTTCTCCGGGACAAACACCGGATGGACCGGCTCGCTGGAGATCGGGAACCGCGCGGGCACCGACGTGACGGCGGCGGGGCCCGACCAGGACAAGCAGCACTTCGTGAGATTCGGAAAGAATGACGGGGCCGCGACGCTTGCGATCGGGGCGAGCAACAGCGTGGTGCTGCGGCACGACGCGACGCTCCAGGCCTACGGAAGCCAGGTGACCATCGGCAATCTCTTCAGCGATGGCTCGGACGGTGGGGACGGCTATTTCGGACAGCAGTTGGTGACCAACAGCTATCTGGAGAACGGCGGGACGGTCGCCGGGAGCTTCACGATCAACCAGACATCCAACCGCACGTTCAACGCGATCATCCGCGACGGGACGTACTACTCGCCCACATCGACGAACCTGGCCTCTGCGGCGCTGAGCATCATCAAGGCGGGCAGCGGGGTGCTGACCTTCGACCGGAGCAACTACTACACCGGCACCACGACGGTGCGCGAGGGGCTGCTGCAGGTCAACGGCAGCCACCTCGGCGGGGGCCTGTACTCGGTGCTGGCCGGCGGTTCTCTGGGTGGCACCGGGATCATCGGCTCTGCGGTGAGCGTGGCCGACGGCGGCACGCTGGCCCCGGGCGACCTGAACGCGGGGGCCGGCGGGACGCTGAACCTCAACTCGGACCTGGTCCTGTCCAACAACGCGATCCTGTCGTTTGACCTGACCGGCAACGACACCACCGCGGGCGGTGGGATCAACGACCTGGTGCAGGGGATAGGCAACCTGGTGCTGGACGGGATGGTGACGATCACGCCGCTGGTCTCCTTCAGCGGGGCGGGGACCAACGACTTCTGGACGCTGTTGACCTACAGCGGCTCGCTGACGGACAACGCGCTTGTGGTGGACGGGGCCTCGCAGTCGCTGCTGGACCCTGGGCTGGCGTTCTTCGTGTACAACTTCGAGGGCGGTGCGATCGACGAGATCCGGTTGGGGATAATGGTGCCGGAGCCATCAAGCTGGGCGTTGCTGGCCACCGGCCTCGGGATGGTGGCATGGATGTCACGGCGGAGATTTCGGGCATGACGCGGTCTCGTCTCTCTTCGATGCGCAGATGCGTGAAAAGGATTGCCGGGTAGGGGGCTCCTCCCCCTGAGCGGTGGCACCGCCCGATCATGCTGGGCGGTGCCACCAGCCGGCTCTCTCCGGCGATTCGCTGTGCTCTCCCGTGCGGTTCCCAGGGAGCCGCCGCGATCGAGGCGGCCCCGCAATGGAGACAAGGCTCGCCCGTTCACCATAGGCACGAGCCGCGGTAGCGACAATTGGGCTCGGGGATTCTCGTAGGGATGATGCGGGTCTGCCCCGATTGGCGTTATGAAACCCGGCTGATTGAATCACAGCGTGATGAGTTTGTCGGCAATCTGGGGTCTGTGTGCTCAAGCGGGACGCGGGCACGGCGAATCACCGCCTTTGAATGGAGACAGGGTCCCATGATGAACGCCGGCTATCAGTACCTCGTGCGGATCATGGCGCTGCTTGTGCCCGCGACCATGGGATTCGCTCAAACAACCAACACCTGGATTCTGAACGCCAACGGTTTGTGGAGCGTGACGAACAACTGGTTCCCCAGCAACAGCTATCCGGATTCCGTTGGGGCGGTTGTCTTCATCACGAACAACATCACGGCGAATCGCATCCTGACGATCGACACGAACGCCACGTTGGGCGCGCTGATCTGGGGTGACATAAACCGCGACCGGCAGATGGATCTGCGAACCAACGCCGCCGGAGCGCGGCTGACGTTCGACACCGGCGACGACGGCGAGATGGCGGTGCTGAGCCATGCGACCGGCGATGTGGCGGGGCGCGATATCGGCAACGACAGCGACGATGCCGACGTGGGCATCACGGTGGCCGATGCGCAGGGGCTCTACATCGACGCCTTCCGCAATCTCGTTTTCGAGGGGCGTACTTCGCCGAACGCCATCTTTGATGGTGGCGGGCGTGACGTGATCAAGGGCGAGGACGGGACGTTGTACTTCCGGCGCGTCGTCACAAACATCAACACGCTCACGGTGCGGGATGGCACTTTCCGGATCGATCCGGAAGGCCGACCCGAGTTGCTCCCCAGTATCGGTACAGTGGTGGTAGGGGTCGCATCTGGCGTGATCGATACGGGCGAGGCCAGCCCCTTGGGCACGATCACAAACAACAACGAGGGTTCCCTTCGCGACCGCCGCCAGTTCGCGTCGTTCGAGCTGATTGGCGCTGCGACGACCAATTCGGCGACCGTGATGACCAACACCTTCAACTTGGTGATGAACCGCGGCATCTTCCGCTCCTACAACCGGGAGGGGCCCACGAATGGCCCGCCCGCGGTGTATTCGGGCAACATCCAGCTCAACGGCGACGCCAGCGAGGTCTTCTTCCAGATCGAGTCGGTGGGCAACTACGCGACCAACAGCGTCCTGAGGCACATCTTCGACGGCAATCTCATAGGTTCGGGCGGCCTCACCAAGTGGGGCAACGGCGAGTTGGTGCTGGTCAACAGCAACAGCTTCACGGGCGATTTGAACATCCTGCGGGCCAACGACCGGCGGCGCGGCAACGCGGGCGGTGTCCGCCTCGAGGGCCAGGGCACCCTGTCCGGCGTGGGCGCCATCAGCCTCCAGCGCGATGGCTCGCTGTTCGTCGATAATTCCTCCGTGAATCTTTCCAACCGCATTAACGACTCGGCGACGATCACCACTTGGGGCCGGAGCCAGATCGAGTTCGTGGGCAACGGCTCTGGCGACACCTACGAGCGGCTTGGCATCACGACGGTCACCAACGGGCGGCTCGCCATCGAGTTCGATTCGGACAACATCAGCCCGCAGGCCCACACCCTAGACCTCGCGAGCCTGAACCGCGCCCGTGGCACGATCGTTGGCTTCCACTCGAGCGATGTCCTGCAGGGGGCGTTCGCCACCAACGGCCCGGGAAGCATCACCGTAAACCTGCTCGATGGCGGTGCCTCGTTGCTTCAAGTGGGATCCGGCGGCGGGGTGGGGGCCAGCAACCGAAGTGTCGTGGTGGGCGTCTTCGGAGGCGACGGCGTGGACAACGGCGTCGATCCCTCCGGACGAACGCCAGACCGCGCCGACGAGTTCATGACGGTGGACGGCGGCCGCCTGAGAACCCTCCGGGCCGATGAGATGATCTATCTCGGCGGTGGGTCGACCAATCCGCTGCTTATCTCGCAGGCGTCCGCTGGCGCGGACGAGAACGTGAACATCAACTTCGCCTCAGAGTATCTCAATTTTAGCCAATACAGCATCACGAACGCCCTCAATCAGGTGATCACGAAGCGGGTGGTGGGCGATGCCACCTTCAACAGTGTCCGACTGGGGCTGGTGCGGGGGGAAACCGCCATTTTGGGGAACCTCACCAACGCTCCTTCCGACCTGGGTCGCTCGCTGGTGATGGACGACGGGGTCAGGCTCACGTCCGAGTCCGGCATGCTGCTGGTGGGGCGAGACACCACGAGCGCCAATGGCGACGTCACTCCCGGCGGCAACGTGCTCATCTATAACGGCGTCCTCGATCTGGATGGGGCGGCGAACAACCGCGAGGCGATCATCCAGAACGATAGCGGAAACAGCCTGTTCCTGCGCACGGCCGTCGAGGCCAGCCAGGGCCTGACCAAGGGCGGACAGTCGAGCGTGTACCTTGATGTTGCCAACCGACTCGGCGGAACCGTGAACATCGCGCAGGCCAACTTGTACGTGAGGAACGGCAACGCCCTCAACGGTGCCGCGGAGGTGCGGGTCAATGGCGATGGCCTTCTCATCCTCCAGAATGGCGTGGCCGTCACCAACGACATCCCGCTGAACGTTTCCCCAATGCCCTATGGCAACCGGATCATCCTGAGCGAAAGCGGCCACAACCTGTGGGCGGGCGACATCCGGATCAACAACGTGGACAATCAGGGTCTGGTCGCCAGCGACATGCGCCTCGGGGCGGGCCTCAATGCCCAGAACGCCACCCTCACGCTGCTCGGCGACATCGGTCGGGTGGACGCGGGAGCGACATCCGACGTTTTCATGATCGACTCGCCTCAGGTCTCCAGCATCGAATCCGCCGGCATACTCAACCTGAAGGGCACGTTCGGCGACCGCCTGGATGAGAATGGCAACGCCGTGCCATTCGACCCGACGGGCACCGGCCAGTCCCGCGTCGAGGGCGGCTCCATGTCCAACCGCGCCGCCAATGAGAACGATGTGCTCCGCTTCCGGATCGATGGGCCGTCCGTTGGCACCTACTACGGCGACGAGCTGGTGGTGAACATCTACAAGCCGTGGAACGCCGCCGGCCGCATTAATGCGGAGCAGGGCACGATCCGATTCCTAGGCGATCCCTCCCAGGGCGAAGGCGAATTCTGGACGTCCAACGCCCTGGCGGTCGCGAACTTTGCCAACGGACTGAGCGGCTTCGTCCTGGCCGGCTCGGGCACGGAGGCCAGGGGCAGCGTGACATTCCTTCTCACGAAAGACGGGCAGGCCTTCAACGCCGAGCGTTGGAGCATCGCCCAGGACAATGCCGCCAACAACACGGTGACGATGGGGCTGGAGCATTTCGGGCCGTCCAACGCCACGGTGACGATCGGGAATCGTTTTGATGATGGCGGCGCGGACGGTGCCGACAATCGCATCACGATCAGCGGCGAGAACGCCTCGCGCATCCGCGAGTTCCGGCTCTTCTCGCACGACGGTTACGACTCGGCCACCACCAACGAGACCACCGGCCGGGTCAATGTGATCCAGAGCATTGTGGGCAATGACAACTCGATGCTGACCAAAGTGGGCAGCGGCACCGTCGCGCTCCAGGGCGTCTACACGGGCAACACGAACGTCTACGACGAGAACAACGACATCCGCCATTTCACGTTGCTGGGCGGCGAGCTGATCCTGGATCGAAGCACGAACGGTGTTTGGGACGGCAGCCTGCGCCGCACCACAGCCGGCCGCGCGGCGCTGACGCTGGCCGGTGGCGACCTCACCCATCTCGGCCGCCACACGACGACGACGGAGCTTCTCACCAGCAACCTGACGGTCAAGGCGGGCGACTCGCGGGTGTCGGCCGTGGCGGGCGGCGGAGGCACGACGGAGCTTTTCGTGGGCACCGGGGCGAACACGATCGTGACGCGCCAGCGCGGGGGCACGGTGGGTTTCGTGGAGGACAGGACCGCCGGGGGCGCCGCGAACATCAGGCTGGCGGGCAGCGGCATCACGGTGGGCGGGCGCGTCGGATCATGGGCCACGTACGGCACCAACTACGGCGGCGGGGCCTACACATGGGCGGCGACCGACTCGCTGAGCAACGTGATCGAGTTCGGAGAGGGGTTCTATTCGGCGGACGCCTTCGGCAGCGGGCAGCACGTGACGCTGAATCTGCCCTCGGCATTCGCTGCGGACGACGCGGCCGCATCGCTGCGCTACACCAACGCGGCGGCGCTGGACCTCGGGGGTTTCTCGCTGAACGTGGAGGAGGGCGGCGTCCTGGTGACCCCGGCCGTGGCAGGCGCGGCCTCCATAGGCAACGGCGCGCTGACGAGTTCCGGTGGCGAATTGATCATCCACAACTACGCCGATCCGCTGGGGAGCCTGGCAATCGCCGCGGCGATCACGGGCAACGTGGACCTCACCTTCTCGGGGTCCGGCAAGACGGTGCTCTCCGGCGCCAACACCTACACCGGTGCCAGCCGCATCAACGGCGGCACGGTGCAGATCGACGACGCCTCGCGGCTGGGCGCCGACGGCGCAATTCTCGAAATGCGCGGTGGCACCCTCTACTCCACCGCGAGCATGTTCCTCTCCAACCGCACCGTCGTCCTCGGCGGCGATGGTGGCACATTCAACGTGGCGGCGGGCACGACCAACATTCTCGGCCGACTCCAAAGCGAATCGAACTTCCTCGCCGCCACGCGCATGAATAATGGCCACGGGGACCTCATCAAGACGGGCGAGGGCACGCTGAACTTGACGTACTCGATTGGCGACGAGCGCACCCAGACGACCAACACCTATCAGGGCATCACCGACATCCGGGAGGGCACCCTGCGGATAGGGGCGAGCGGGGCCTTTGCCCTGGGCACCAGCAAGTCGTTCTACGATGGGACCGTTGTGCGGAGTGGCGCGACGCTGGCGATCGGCAGCAACACCGCAAACAGCGCCTACAACATCAGGGAATGGCTGACGCTGGAAGAGGGTTCGACCCTCCGGATCGAGCGGCAGACGACGGCCTACAGCAGCCCGGGCGTGGACGGCGTGATCAACCTCGTGGGCGACGCGACGATCTGGGTCGAGTCCTATGAGGCCGACTTGAATGAGAACGGCGGCTATCTCATGGGATCGGGCAACCTGATCAAGGATGGCAACGCCCCGCTGCGCCTCTTGCAGTACAGCCCGGAGTTCACGGGCGGCATCGTGGTGGTCGACAGCTATCTGGAAGACTACGGTTACGCGGGGTCCGTCATCCCCAACGCCTCGTCCATAACCATCGGCCTCAATGACACCACCAATCGTGGCGCCGTCGGCTTCATGGTTCGGGGGGTTGAGCGGAACGCCGCCGCCACGACATGGGATGTCACCCAGGATATCTTCGTCCAGGGCAATAGCACCGATACCCGCCTCGGCGTGCGGCGCGCCCAGAACAACGACGTCGTCAATTTCACCGGCAACATCAGCCTGTCGAATCTGAATTCGGGTCGCGATCTGTTCCTGTATTATGAGAGGGACATCACGCAGCGCGACGCCAACGGCGGCGACGGCTTCCGACAGGAAGCATTCGTCAATCTGACTGGTGACATTTCAGGCGGAAACAAGCGCATCCGCACGCTCATCGAGCAGGTCGGCGGACCGTACACGGGCTGGACGCAGACGCAGGAGCGTGTGGAGGGCAGTCAGATCCTGACCAACGAGCCCGATTTCGTGACGTTCTGGACGTTCTCCGGCAGCAACGTCGATTGGACCGGCTCGCTGGAGGCGGGGAACCGGGCCAGCACATCCACCGCCACGGGAGGCCCCGACTTGGACAAGCAGCACTTCGTGCGCTTTGGCAATAACGACGGGGCCGCAACCTTCGCGATCGGGTCCAGCAACGATGTGATCCTGCGCCACGACGCAACGCTCCAGGCCTACGGCAGCCAGGTGACCATCGGGAGCCTGTTTAGCGACCCGATCGTCGGCGGGCCCCAAAATCTGGTGACAAACACCTTTCTGGAGAACGGCGGCACGGCGGCCGGCAGCTTCACGATCCACCAGACATCGAACAGCGTCTTCAGCGGCGTGGTGCGCGACGGGACGTACTATTCGCCCGCATCCTCGAACGTGGCCTCTGCGCCCCTGAGCATCATCAAGGCGGGCAGCGGGGTGCTGACGTTCGATCGGAGCAACTATTACACGGGCGCGACTACGGTCCGCGAGGGCCTGCTGCAGATCAATGGCAGCCACCTCGGCGGAGGCCTGTACACGGTGCTGGCCGGCGGCTCGCTGGGCGGCACCGGCATCATCGGCTCGGCGGTGAACGTGGCCGACGGGGGCTCGCTGGCCCCCGGCATGACGAACAGCGGGGTGGGCGGGACGCTGAACATCAGCGCGGACCTGAGCCTATCCGATAACGCGATCTTGTCGTTCGAAATGAATGGTTTTGACACGACCCCGGGAAGCGATGTCAACGACCTGATGCAGGGGATAGGCAACCTTGTCCTAGACGGGATGCTGACGATCACGCCGCTGGCCTCCTTCAGCGGAATGGGGACCAACGACTTCTGGACGCTGTTGACCTACAGCGGCTCGCTGACGGACAACACGCTTGTGGTGGACGGGGCCTCGCAGGGGTTTCTCGACCCAGGGCTGGCGTTCTTCGTGTACAACTACGAGGGCGGCGTGATCGACGAGATCCGGCTGGGGATCATGGTGCCGGAGCCCTCAATCTGGGCGCTGTTGGTCATCGGTGGCGGAATGGTCGCATGGAGATTGCGCCGGAGATTTTGGGCATGATCTGGTGTCGTTGGCCCTCAGATTGCGCACGTGCCCAGAGGATTGCCGGGTAGGGGGCTCCTCCCCCTGAGCGGTGGCGCCGCCCGATCATGCTGGGCGGCGCCACCAACCGGCTCCCCACTCCGGTTGGCTGCATCCCCCATGGTCTTCGGGGAGGGTAACCGGCATCAGGCGGATGCCCGGGCCGGACGCCGCCCAGGGATATTCTCGGCTCAGGCGGACATTTCGTAGCGCCGAATCGATGATCCCGCGACGCCAATGGCATAGGGGTTTCCCCTAGGTCGCTTGCGGGTGTACCCCGATAGGCCACCTCACACTCCCCTGCTTCAATGCGAGCATTGTTGGCCAACTGGCGCGGCGCTCGATCATCAGACGGGAATGAGCGGCTGCGCCAGATCGCGGCGTGAGAACAAGGAGAAGCAGGACCACATGAGAACGATTCGCTGGAAAAACCTTGCGCTCATGGCCGGAATGCTGCTGTGGGCGGCGAGCACGTCGGCACAGACGACCAACAGTTGGATCCTGAACGCCAACGGCTTGTGGAGCGTGACCAACAACTGGTCCCCTAGCACGAACTACCCTGATTCCGTCAACGCCGTGGTGTTCATCACCAATAATTTATCGGGCAACCGCATCCTGACGATCGACACCAACGCAACGGTTGGAGCACTCATCTGGGGCGACATCGATCGCGGGAGTCAGATGGATCTGCGGACCAACGCGGCCGGTGCGCGACTGACGTTCGACACCGGCGACGACGGGCAGATGGCGGTGCTAAGCCATGGGACGGGGGATGTGGCGGGACGGGACATCGGCAACGACAGCGACGACACCGACGTCGGCATCACGATCGGGGACGTTCAGGGCCTCTATCTCGACACTTGGCGCAATATCGTCTTCGAGGGGCGCACGTCGCCCAACGCCATCTTCGACGGCGGCGGGCACGACATCGTCAAGGGGGAGGACGGGACCGTCTATTTCCGGCGCATCCTGACCAACGTCAACACCGTGACGGTGCGCGACGGAGGTTTCCGGATCGAACCGGAGGGGCGGCCGGAACTCCTGCCCAGCATCGGCACGGTGGTGGTCGGCGTGGCCTCCGCGGTTGTGGATGCCGGAGAGGCCAACCCGCTGGGGACGATAACCAACAGTTACGAGGGCTCCGCGCGGGACCGCCGGCAGTTCGCGTCGTTCGAGATCATTGGCGCGGCCACGACGAATTCGGCCACCGTGATGACCAACACCTTCAACCTGGTGATGAACCGCGGCATCTTCCGCTCCTACAACCGCCCCGGTCCCACGAATGGTCCGCCGGCGGTCTATACGGGCAACGTCCAACTCAATGGCGACGCCAACGAGGTCTTCTTCCAGATCGAGTCGGAGGGAAGCTACGCGACGAACTCCGTTCTGCGGCACATCTTCGACGGCAACGTCATCGGCTCGGGCGGGCTAACCAAATGGGGCAACGGCGAACTGGTGCTGGTCAATAGCAACAGTTTCACCGGCGACCTGAACATCCTCCGCGCCAACGACCGCCGTCGCGGCAACGCGGGCGGGGTGCGGCTGGAGGGACAGGGCACCCTGTCGGGCGTGGGCGCCATCAGCCTCCAGCGCGATGGCTCGCTGTTCGTTGACAACTCATCCGTGAACCTGTCCAACCGCATCAACGACTCGGCGACGATCACCACTTGGGGCCGGAGCCAGATCGAGTTCGTGGGCAACGGCTCCTCGGACTCCTACGAGAAGTGGGGAGCCACGGTGGTGACCAACGGCCGACTCGCCATCGAATTTGATTCGGACGACGCCACCCCCCGGGCCCACACCCTTGAGATGGATAGCCTGACCCGTGCCCAGGGCACGATCATCGGCTTCCACGCGAGCGATGTGTTTCAGGGGGCGTTCGCCACTAACGGGCCGGGGAGCATCACGGTCAACCTGCTGGATGGCGGCGCCTCGCTGCAGCAGATCGGGTCCGGCGGCGGGGTGGGGGCCAGCAACCGGAGCGTCGTGGTCGGTGTCTTCGGCGGCGACGGGGTGGACAACGGCGTGGACCCCTCCGGCCGCACGCCTGACCGCGCCGACGAATTCATGACGATGGATGGCAATCGCCTGCGCACGCTCCGGGCCGACGAGATGGTCAACTTGGGCGCCGGCTCCACCAACCCCCTCTATATCTCCCAGGCATCCGCCGGCAGCGATGACAACGTCAACATCAGCTTCGGCTCGGAATACATCAACCTCACCTCGTTCAACTACACCAACGGCCTCAACCAGGTGATCTCCAAGCGGGTCGTGGGCGACGCCACGTTCAACAGCATCCGCCTGGGGCTCGTGCAGGGCGATCCCCTCATCCTGGGCACCGTCACCAACTTCCCCTCCGATAACGGTCGGTCGCTGATGATCGACGACGGGGTCAAACTCACCTCTGAGTCTGGCATGCTGCTGATGGGTCGCGACACCACGAGCGCCAACGGGGATGCCACCCCGGGCGGCAACGTGCTGATCTACAATGGCACCGTGGACCTCGACGGCACCGGGAACAACCGCGAGGCGATCATCCAGAATGACAGCGGCAATACCCTGTACCTGCGCACGACGATCGAGGCCAGCCAGGGTCTCACGAAGGGTGGCCAATCGAGCGTCGTTTTCGACGCGCCCAATAGGCTCGGGGGCGCGGTCAACATCGCGCAGGCCAACCTCTACTTGCGGAACGGCAATGCACTGAACGGCGCTTCGGAGGTGCGGGTCAACGGCGATGGGCTTCTGATCCTCCAGAATGGCGTGGCCATCACCAACGATATCCCGCTCACCGTCTCGCCATTGCCATACGGCAACCGCATCATCTACAGCGATAACAGCCACAGCCTGTGGGCCGGCGACATCCGCATCAACAACGTGGACAACCAGGGCCTCGTGGCGAACGACATGCGCCTTGGCGCCGGCGTCAACTCCCAGAACGCCACGCTCACCCTCCTCGGCGACATCGGGCGCATCGATGCTGGCGCGACCTCCGACGTCTACATGATCGATCCCCCGCAGGTCTCCACCGTCGAGTCGTCGGGCATCCTCAACCTCATGGGCACGTTCGGCGATCGGCTCGATGAGAATGGCAACGCCGTGCCCTTTGACCCGACGGGCACCGGCCAGTCCCGCGTCGAGGGAGGCTACATGTCCAACCGGGCCGCCAACGAGAACGACCTGCTGCGCTTCCGCATCGATGGCCCGTCGCCATCGCAGTACTACGGCGACGAGTTGGTGGTTAACATCTACAAGCCCTGGAACGCCGCCGGGCGCATCAATGCCGAGCAGGGAACCATCCGCTTCCTCGGCGATCCCTCCCTGGGCCAGGGCGAGTTCTGGACCAGCAACGCGCTCGCGGTCGCGAACTTCGCCAACGGCTACAGCGGCTTCGTCCTAGCGGGTTCGGGCACCGATCAGGGCGGCAGCGTAACCTTCCTGCTGACCAAAGACGGGCAGGCGTTCAATGCCGAGCGCTGGAGCGTCGCCCAGGACAACAACGCGAACAACACCGTGACCATAGGCCTGGAGCACACCGGCCCCTCCAACGCCACGGTCACCATCGGCAACTATTTCGATGACGGGGGCGGCGCCGACGGGGCCGACAACCGGATCACCATCAGCGGCGCCAGCGCAAGCACTGTCCGGGAGTTCCGGCTCTTCGCCCACGACGGATACGACTCGGCCGCCACCAACGAGACCACGGGCCGGGTGAACGTGATCCAGAGCATCCGGGGCAACGACTACTCGGTGCTGACGAAGGTCGGGAGCGGCACCGTCGCGCTCCAGGGCGTGTACACCGGCAACACCAACATCTACGACGAGAGCAACGACATCCGCCATTTCACGCTGCTGGGAGGCGAGCTGATCCTAGACCGCAGCACCAACGGAATCTGGGACGGTGGCCTGCGCCGCACCACCGACGGTCGCGCGGCGCTAACCACCGCGGGCGGCGACATCACCCACCTCGGCCGCAACACGTCCACCTCGGAGTCGCTCTCAAGCAACCTGACGGTCAGGGCCGGAGATTCGCGGATCTCCGTCGTGGCCGGAGGGGGCGGCACGACGGAGCTGTTCGTGGGCACCGGTGCCAACTCGGTCGTGAACCGCCTGCGCGGCGGCACCATCGGCTTCGTGGAGGACAGCGCGGCAGGTGGCGCCGCCAACATCCGGCTGGCGGGCACCGGCGTGACCGTGGGCGGACGTGTGGGGTCGTGGGCGACTTACGGGACCAACTACGGCGGCGGGGCGTACACGTGGGCGGCGACCGATTCGCTGAGCAACGTGGTGGAGTTTGCGGAGGGCGGCTATAGCGTGGATAGCTTTGGCGCCGCCAATCACGTGCACCTCGACCTTCCCTCGGCCCTGGCCGCTGACGACGCGGCCGCATCGCTGCGCTACACCAACGCGGCGGCGCTGGACCTCGGCGGCTACTCCCTGAACTTGGTGGAGGGCGGCGTCCTGGTGACGCCAACGGTGGCGGGGGCGGCGTCCATCGACAACGGCGCGCTGACCAGCTCCGGGGGCGAGCTGATCATCCACAACTACGCCGACGCGGCCGGGAGTCTCGCGATCTCCGCTGCCATCACAGGCGCGGTGGACATGACATTCTCGGGGTCTGGCAAGACCGTGCTCTCGGGCGCCAACACCTACACCGGCGCCACCCGCATCAACGGCGGCACTGTCGAGATCGATGGCGCCTCGCGGCTTGGCGCGGGCAACGCCAACCTCGAGATGCGCGGCGGCGTCCTCGCCTCCACCGCCAGCATGTTCCTCTCCAACCGGACCATCGTGCTCGGCGGCGACGGCGGCAACTTCAACGTGGCGGCGGGAACCACCAACACCCTTGGACGGTTGCTCAGCGAATCGAATTTCTTGAACGCCACACGGCTTAACGATGGCCACGGGGACTTGATCAAGACGGGACAGGGCACGCTCGAGCTCACCTACTCCATCGCCGACGAACGCACGCAACTGACGAACACCTATCAGGGCCTCACCGACATCCGCGAGGGGACCCTCCGCGTGCTGGGCACGAACAACTTCACGCTGGGTTCCAGCAAGTCCTTCTATGATGGCACCATTGTTCGAAACGGCGCAACGCTGGAGCTGGGCAGGAACTCCACGGGTGTTGGCACCACTTATAACATGTACGAGTGGCTGATGCTGGAGGAGGGCTCGACCCTGCGGGTCGCAGATCCCGGCAGCGGCTACCAGAGTCCGAACCTCCAGGGCGTGATCGACTTCCGGGGCGACGCCACCGTCTGGATCGAGTCGGACGAGACCGACTTTAACGAGAACGCGGGCTACATGACGGGTTCCGGCGCACTGATCAAGGACGGCAACGGCACTCTTCGGCTGATGTCCTACAGCCCCGAGTATACGGGTGCGCTCGTGATCAAGGATGGTGTCCTGCAGGACTATGCCAATTCCGAGTCCGCGATCCCGAACGCCTCCTCGATCACCATCGGGCTCAACGATGCCACGGATCGAGGCACGGTGGGTTTCTACGTGAGGCCCGAGCGCAACGGGGTCGGCACCCCCTGGGACGTAACCCAGAACATCGTCGTCCAGGGCAACAGCGCCGGGCTCCGCCTCGGAGTGCAGCGCGCCCAGCACAACGACGTGGTCAACTTCACCGGCGACATCAGCCTCACGAACATGAATGCAAGCCGGGACTTCCAACTCTACTTCGAGCGCGACATTGGCAATCGGGACGCCGCCGGCGGCGACGCGTTCCGGGAGGAGACGTTCGTGAACCTCACGGGCGACATCTCCGGCGGCAGCAGGCGCATCCGGACGGTCATCGAGCAGAACGGCGGGCCTTACACGGGATGGACGCAGTCGTTGGAGCGCGTCGCGGGCGTGCAGCCCACCAACGAGCCCAACTTCATGGTGTTCTGGACACTGTCGGGCAGCAACGCCGACTGGACCGGCTCGCTCGAGGCGGGCAATCGCGCGGGCACCGCGTGGCAGACGGGTGGTCCCGACCAGGACAAGCAGCATTTCGTGCGCTTCGGCAACAATGACGGGGCCGCGACGTTTGCGATTGGCGCCAGCAATCAGGTCGTCCTGCGCCACGACGCCACGCTCCAGGCCTACGGCAGCCAGGTGACCATCGGCAACCTTTATAGCGACGGTGACTCCGGCGGTGCCGACGGATTCTGGGGCAGTCAGCTGGTCAGCAACACATACCTCGAGAACGGTGGCACGGTCGCGGGCAGTTTCACGATTACTCAGACGACGAACCGGACATTCAACGGCGTGATCCGCGACGGGACCTATTACTCGCCCACATCGACGAACGTGGCGGCCGCATCGCTGAGTATCATCAAGGCCGGCAGCGGGGTGCTGACGTTCGATCGGAGCAACTACTACACGGGCACGACGACGGTCCGTGAGGGGCTGCTTCAGATCAACGGCAACCACCAGGGCGGGGGCCTGTACTCGGTGCTGGCGGGCGGCTCTCTGGGGGGCACCGGGATCATCGGCTCCGCGGTGAGCGTGGCCGACGGCGGCACGCTGGCCCCGGGTGACCTGAACGCGGGGGCCGGCGGGACCCTGAACCTCAACTCGGACTTGGTCCTGTCCAACAACGCGATCCTTTCCTTTGATCTGACCGGCAACGACACCACCGCGGGCGGCGGGATCAACGACCTGGTGCAGGGGATAGGCAACCTGGTGCTGGATGGTATGCTGACGATCTCGCCGCTGGTGTCCTTCAGCGGTGCGGGGACCAATGACTTCTGGACGCTGATGACCTACAGCGGGTCGCTGACCGACGGCGGGGTGGTGGTGGACGGGATTTCGCAGTCGCTGCTGGACCCCGGGCTGGCGTTCTACGTGTACAACTACGAGGGCGGCGCGATCGACGAGGTCCGGCTGGGGATCATGGTGCCGGAGCCCTCGACCTGGGCGCTGCTGGTCACCGGCCTCGGGATGGTCGCCTGGATGTCGCGTCGGAGATTTCGGGCATGATACGGTGTCGTCTATCTTCGATCCGCACATGCGTCCAAAGGATTGCCGGGTAGGTGGCTCCTCTCCCTGAGTGGTGGTGCCGCCCGTTCACGCTGGGCGGCACCACCATCCGGCTCTGTGTTTGTGGACGGCGGGGGCGTTTCTATACGGCCACCCGATCATCAGAGGGGCTTGATTCGCAGCAGTTCCTGATGCCGGTCTCGGGCATTGCGGAAGAGGATAGGGGAAACCCCTAGACGGGTCTAGGGGTGACCCTAATTGGTGGGATGACGATTCCCTGATTGACTGTCACGTCAGTAGGACGGTGATGCGACTGATTATCGGTATCGGTCGCGCGCATGGGTGGGCGGGATGGCAGGCCAAGGACGGGAGAGTGGAATGATATGAGTAAGATTTACTGGAGGAATCTCGCGCTGATCGTCGGTGTGCTTTGTGGTGTGGCAACGACTTCGGCGCAGACGACGAATCTCTGGACGTCGGGCGGGAACGTGTTTTGGTCGTTCACCAACAACTGGAATCCGAGCAACAGCTATCCGGACTCGGTCGGTGCGGTGGCGATCGTGACGAACAACCTGGGTGACTTTCAGATCTACCTGACCAACAGCATCACCTTGGGCGAACTGGTCATGGGCGATGCGGATCGCGGCAGCTACCGTTCGTTGCGGAGCACCAACGCGACGGTGAGCACGATCACGTTCAATACCGGCGAGGGAAGCATGGCGCTCTTTGAGCACGCGACGGGCGAGCGCCCCTATCGCGACATCGGCCGCTCCGATGACTACACCGACGTGGGTATCGTCGTGGCTGATCCCGACGGGCTCTTCATCGACAACTGGCAGAACTTCGGTTTTTATGGCAACGGCACCTCATGGAACCTCGATCCGGCGCGGGCTTTCGACGGTGGCGGTAACAACGTGACCAAGGGCGAGGATGGCGCGATCTATTTTCGGAGGGTAGTGACGAACATCGCGACATTCACCCAGCGCGACGGATTCGTGGAATTCCAGCCCGAGGGCAATCCGGTCTACATGCCCGGCATCAGCAATCTGGTGCTGGGTGTGGCGCCCGGCACCGTGGATACGGGGGCCAATCCGCGCGGCGTGACAACCAACGTCGCCGAGGGCGGGGCCTACGACCGCATCCAGTTCCCGTATTTCTCGATCATCGGGGCAGCGACGACCAACGGCGGGGTCGCCATGACGAACGACATGCAGGTGACCTTTAATCGCGGCATCTTCCGCTCGCTGGACCGCGGCGTGCAGGGCTACGAGATGAGCAACGCGGCCCAGGCGGTCTACACGGGCACCTTCACGCTGAACGGATCGGCCGACGAGAACTTCTTCATCATCGAGCACCAGACGCACTCGGGCTACGCCTACAACAACACCACCGCGGTGCGGCAGACGGAGTTCGCCGGGCCATTCACCGGGTCGGGCGGCTTCACGAAGTATGGCACCGGCGAGATGCTCTTCACCGGCAGCAACGATTTCACCGGGGCGGTCAACATCGACCGGGCCTTTGACAACGGGCGCGGGCGATGGGGCGGCGTGGGACTCCGCGAGAACGGCGTCTTCTCCGGCGTGAGCCAGGTCACGCTCAACCGCGATGGCTCGCTATTCCTCGACGACAGCTCGGTCAACCTCTCGAACCGCCTCAACGACGCGGCCCCCATCACCAGCCGCGGCCGCAACCAGATCGAGTTGCTGGCCAACGGCTCGGCGGCCTCCTACGAGCGATTCGGCTCGGTGACCAACGCCCAGGGTTCGCTGGCCATCGAGATCGACAAGGTGGACGGCTCGCCGCAGCAGCAGACCCTCGAGTTGGACAGGTTGGTCCGCACGCCGGGCACCGTCATCGGCTTTCACGCCAGCGACCTGCAGCAGGGGGCCTTCGGCCTGAACGGCCCGACCGGCATCGTGGTCAATCTTCTAGACGGTGGAGCTTCATTGACGCAGATCGGCGGGGGCGGCGGCGCCGGCGCCAGCAATCGCAGCATCGTCGTGGGCGTCTTCGGCGGCGACGGTGTCGACTACGGGTCGGGCGACGTCAGGACGCAGACCCCAAACCGTTCCGACGAGTTCATGACGATGGATGGCAACCGCATCCGCACGCTGGATCCTGACACGGAGATGGTGAACCTCGGCGGCCGCATCACCAACGCGCTTTCCATCAGCCAGGCCTCCGCCTCGCAGGACGCCAACGTAAACATCAATTTCGGGTCAACCTATCTCAATTTCGGCGTATTCGCCTTGACCAACCAGCTCGCCCCGCTGGCCGACAAACGGGTCACGGGTGACGCCACGTTCAACAGCATCCGCTTCGGACTGGTTCGGGGCGACCCGTTCGTCGTGAATTCCTTGACCAACCAGCCCAACGACTACGGTCGCTCGCTGCTGATCGATGACGGCATGACGCTGCGCTCCGAGTCTGGCATGTTGCTCTTCGGCCGTGACACCGGCAGCACCAATGGCGACCTGAGCCCCAACGGCAACGTTTGGATCTACGGCGGCACCGTTGACCTCGATGGCGCGGGAAACAACCGCGAGGCGATCATCCACAACTCCAGCGGAAACAGCATCTACCTGCGGACCTCGATCGAGGCTACCCAGGGCCTCACCAAGAGCGGCACGGAATCCGTATTGCTCGAGGCCGCCAACAACCTCGGCGGGGTCGTCAATATCGCCCAGGGCAACCTTTACGTCCGGGACAGCAACGGGCTGCGCGGCGCCAGCGAGGTCCAGATCCAGGGTGACGGGATCCTCATCATGAACTACGGCGTCGCGATCACCAACGTGAACCTGCGCGCCGGCGAGCGGCCCTACGGCGGGCCCGTGCTGATTTCGGAGGGCAACCACAACGTCTTTGGCGGGGACATCATGATCGAGAACGTCGATCCGCAGGGCGCCATCATGCACGACGTGCGCCTGCGCGCGGGCGGCAACGCCCAGACGGCCACCCTCACCCTGCTGGGCGATATTGGCCTGACAGAGTCCGGCGCATCATCGGACATCAACCTCAGCGACCCACAGATCCTTTACCTCAACGAGTCGGGCGGCATATTCAACCTCAAGGGCACCATCGGCGATCGCCTGGTGGCCGGGGAGGCGCTGCCCCTCGACCCGACGCTCGGCGGGCAGATCACGCAGGCGCGGGTGAGCGGTGGGTACATGTCAAACCGCGGTGCCAACGAGAACTACGTGCTGCGCACGATCATCGATGGCAACGGTGGTGTCAACTCCGGCGACGAGTTGGTGGTCAATGTCTACAAGCCCTGGAATGCGGCGGGCCGACTCTACGCCTATCAGGGCACGCTCCGATTCTTGGGCGACCCTTCGCTGGGCGAGGGCGACTTCTGGACCAGCAACGCACTGCAGGTATCGGATTTCGCCCATGGTTTCAGCGGCTTCCAGTTGGCCGGCAGTGGTACCGACCAGGGCGGCAGCGTGACGGTGCTGCTGACAAAAGACGGCCAGTCGTTCAATGCGGAACGCTGGACCATCGCCACGGACAACAACGCCAACAATACGGTGATGATGGGCCTGGAGCACACCGGCCCGTCCAACGCGACGGTGACGATCGGCAACAACTGGAATGACATCAACCCAGCGACCGACGACAACCGCATCACGATCAGCGGCTCAAGCATCACGCTGCCCCGTGAGTTCCGCCTCATCTCCCACGATGGCTACGACTCCGCCACCGGCAGCAACAGCGTGGGCACGGTCAACGTGATCCAGAGCATCCGCGGCAACGACTACTCGATACTCACGACGGTTGGCAACGGCAGGGTAGTCCTGGGCGGACAGGCGATCGCGAACACCAACTTCGACGAGGGCAACGACATCCGCAACTTCATGCTGCTGGGTGGCGAGCTGGTGCTGGATCGCACGGACACCTACGCGCAGGGCGTGCGCCGCACGGCCGATTCCCGCGCGTCCCTGACGCTGGCGGGCGGCGACCTGACATATCTCGGCCGCAATGGCACCACCACCGAGGTCATGAACAGCAACCTGACGGTGAGGGCCGGCGACTCCCGCATCGAGGTCAAGTCCGGTGGCTCGGGCGACACGGATCTGTCGCTGGCCACGCTGGCCAACTCCGTGGTCACCCGCCAGCGGGGCGGTACGGAGTTGG
>Ga0209717_1000500_pt1 | contig 47885 bp, 93 predicted proteins | sample AD_UKC048_MetaG_FD_184418 | JGI IMG/M metagenome (GOLD analysis project Ga0209717, IMG submission 184418) | Active sludge microbial communities of municipal wastewater-treating anaerobic digesters from USA - AD_UKC048_MetaG (SPAdes) (version 2) | ecosystem: Engineered > Bioreactor > Anaerobic >...
TGGGATGGTACTAGATGGAGTGGAGTTCGAGGTAATTCAGGAGTGGCGGCAGCTCCGGCAATTACAGGAATTAATACTGTAGCTGGGGGTGTTTCAGGTTATTTTAATGAACGAGTTGGGGTAGGAACACCCACACCAACGCATCCTTTAACTGTAACCAATGCTTCTGGAAACATAGCTAGATTTACTTGGAACGGAACTGACGCTTTAGATTTTGTAGTTGGTGGCGTAGAAACAAGGTTAGAAAGTACAGGAACTAGACCATTTAGAATAAGAACTAACAATATTGATAGATTAAGTATATTAGGAACTAACGGATATGTTGGTATAAATACAGTCACCCCTACAAGTACTTCAGAAATACGAGGAAGTCAAGCTGGGTCTATTACAAATTTAACAGCTACTACTACTCTTAATGATACCCATCAAAAAATATTAGTAAGTAATGCGGGAGTAAATATTACAATTACTTTACCAGATGCTTTGACATGTATTGGTAGAGAATATAAATTTAGTAGAGCAGCAGGAAGTACTGGAAGTATTACACTACAAAGAAGTAGTACAAATGTAATTCAAGCACTTAATGGAACTACTGGAATAACATCTTCAATAGGAGCACATTCTGCAGGAGGCGCAGGTTTAAACCATACATTTACTGCAATTAATATCGGTGGAATAGGCGTTTGGGTAAGAATATAATAGAAAATAAAACTAATGATAACATCCTACTTCAGAGTAATTAAATATGCATGGTTAGAGTTTAAAAAGACTCCTTGCCTTGGCGTAGCTTTCATATTCATCCTTATCGCGTTGAGTATGGGATATTTATGGGTAAATGAAGTGAAATCTAATGCCGTCGAAGTAAAAACATTGAATGCTAATTATCAAATTGTTATAGAACGTAAAGACTCTTCGGCAAGAGAATTGATTAAAATTTATGAAAGAACACTAGCTGTTGAACATTTCCAAAAACAAATTGACTCTTTAAAAAACAATCGTAAGAAATAATGAAAAGTTTAATACTAATAATTCCTTTATTTATACTAACTTTAATTGTAGCTCCACAAGCTTCAACCAGTTCTGAAACCAGTATATCCCAAACAGACACAACTGACCAATACATAAAAAACGTCATTAACTCTAAAAAAGACATACTTGATGAACAAGAGACTAATTTGCATAATTCTTTGGATAATTTCCGAGATACTATTTTCCTTACTAACATTAAAGTTATTACAGATACCCATACTGTTCGTAAAATTAAAGAGATGCCTGTATATGTGGAAGTTCCGACTTACTACAAAGTCGTATACTCAATATACACGCCGAGGGGGTACCACACAACAATCGATACTATTAAATTAGAATAATATGAATATAAAAGACATTCTATACAGCGAAAAGACCAAAAATATTGTGATTTTAATATTAACTACAGTAGCATTTTGGTGCGGATACAATGTTTCAATAGAATCTTTACCTATAAATGTATTAAAACCAATCGAAAATACCCAAAGTATTGACTCTTCTTCGATAGATTCAACAACTTTTTTCCTTAAAACTGAGGACACTTTAAACCAAGAATAATGAAATCAATAATCCAACATTTAAAAACTTCATCAGATTCACCTCGTGCAATCAGAGAATGGTTAGCAATCAACGATGTAAGAGAAATTCCAGGACGTAACCACAGTTCCATTATTATGGGATGGATTAAAGAATTAGGTAAAAACTTTAGTTGGATTAAAGATGATGAAACTCCATGGTGTTCTACGGCCTGTGCAATTGTTTACAAAAGAGCTGGAAAAGATGTATCAATGATCACTGCAGCGGCTATATCGTGGACAAAATTTGGTACGCCAGTGGCAAAAACAGATGCAGTAAGAGGAGATGTTTTAGTATTTAAACGTACAGGAGGAAATCATGTAGGAACATATGTAGCCGAAACAAAAGATTCATTCTATGTGTTTGGTGGAAACCAATCTAACAAAGTTGGGATAACTCGTATTGCTAAATCAAGATTACATACAGTAAGACGTCCAATATACGCTATTGGAATGCCAGCAGGTTGTGTAAAAAGTTATATGGATGTCGGAGGAGCACTTAGCGATAACGAAGCTTAAAAGTTTTCTTGTTACCTTAAAACAAGATTTATTATGTATACAGTAAATATAAAACAAGGAGCTTATCGAATAGATAGTTCTAAACAAAAAACAGGCTTAAACCTTGATAACTATTTTCGAGGGTTATTATTAAAATATAGCGTACCTATTGTAGCGGATAGTTGTTGCCAAGCTCACGCATTGTTTTTACAGCCAGGTACTTATCAATTTACTCCACATCATATGGCAAATATATATGATATGGAAAAATACTTTACACGGATGTTAGTATTTTTTGGGGTACTAACTCAACCCCAAGTAGACGCATTATGTTGTACATCTTCTACTCGTTTAGAAGTTTTTACAGATAAATTATATTTTTCAAAACGTCAAGGAAGTAAATCTGGGTCACTTTCTCATTTTATCGAACGTAAATTAACTGAATTCGGAATCACCTATACAAATCCTTGCTGTTAATGAAAAGACTAATTATAAAAGAAGGTTATTTTCAGGAAATAACCGCTAAAAGTAAGAAAAAGATTGAAAATGGTCTTGACTTTAATTCTTGGTTAAGGGTAGAATTATTACGACTAGGCGTACCTTTTAGTGACGCATGCTGTAATGATCCTATTATACCTCCAACGGGAGTAGACACAAGACTTGATAATCCACATATTATCGGAAATAACTTAGTATTTGATATACTAAATGTTACGACAAATGTAGTTACTCCTAATGCTGTTTCAGTTACATTACCGGGAGCGACTACAGAAATTGTAAATGTTTTTCCAAATTTAAATTCAGGAAGTACAGTTACGATAACTAACACCCCAGCTGTAAATACAATACCTCTTGTATTTAGAAATGGTAGATTCCAAGTAGAAGGTACAGATTATACTAGATCAGGAGTAACTATTTCTTTTACTATACCTTTCGGGATATCAGGAGGCGCAGTTGGACCAGAAGAGGTTGCCGTACACTACAAATATTAAAAAATTATTTATAAATAAAAACAAAAACAAATCATGAGCAGAATACGCATCAGTAAAGAAACAGAATTATCGTTAGTCCCTAGGTCGCTAGTAGTAACCGATGCTTCTAATGAACAAATGTACTTAGCACCTGGAACCGCAGGGCAAGTATTAACAATCGTAGCAGGTGTCCCTACATGGACGGCAGCTCCAGCAGATGTATTAACATCTATTGCATATAATGGCACTACAGGTGTGTTATCGTATGTAGATGAATTAGGCGCAACTACTAATATTAACTTACCGCTAGAAAAATTCTTAGCTAGTGCCTCATTAAACCCTACTACCAACATCTTAACTTTAACGTTAAATGATGGGTCTACGGTAACTGTTAATATGACCGATTATCTTGGTTATACTTTTGACATTGCAGATACAGTTGGTGGTTTAGAAACAGTAGGTGTATCTGATACTATTAATTTCATTGGAAACAACGGATTTAATATAACAGTTACAGCAGGTAATGACGTAACACTTGTTCCACCAGTTGGTACAGCTACAGGCCAAGTGTTAACTTGGAACAATACTACGTCAGAATGGGAAGCAGTTACACCAGTAACGGGTTCTACATTTACCGTAGCAGGTACAGCAGGTACTAACCAAACAATCTCTGCAGGTGATACATTAACTATCACAGGTATTGCAAATGGTATCTTAGTTACAGGTACGGCAACTGATACTTTGACTATCTCTTTAAGAGAACAACTTGATAACTTTACAGGTTTAACATCAGGTTCTACTGTCACAGCTACTCAAACACCTATCGCGGCTACTATGAGAGTATACAGAAATGGTCGTAGACAACAATTAACTGCCGATTACACATTATCAGGTACGACAGTTACGTTTGTAACAGCATTTGGTGTATCTACAGGAGCTCAAGGTGCAGAAACAGTTGAGTTAGATTACAGATACTAATCACAACATTAAAGATAACTTAGACACTACGGTGTCTAAGTTATTTTTTAATAAATAAATTTTAAACAAATGAGTAGGAATAGAATTAGTAAAGATCAGGAATTATCATTATTACCTGGATCTATTATAGTAACTAACGGAATTAACGAACAAACATATGTAGCACCTGGGGCAAATGGCCAAACTTTAAATATAGTTGGAGGCGTTCCTGTATGGACCGCTGCTCCAGATTTTTGGAGAGATGCCGCTACGGGTGCTGTATTACCTAATGGTGTTAATGATTATACCGAAGAGATTAAACACAGTTCTGATATTTTCCTTAATCAAGATGTTCGTGTTGGTAATGGTAATTTATCTATCCCTACTACTACTGTTGTAGGATTCAATGCAGGATCTGGAAATACAGGTACTAACTCAACTTTATTAGGTGAACGTGCAGGATCTTCTAATACAGGAAATTATTCTACAATTATAGGATCTTTTGCAGGTAATGATAATTCAGGTATTAATGCTGTAGCTATTGGTGCGTCAGCAATGTCTTCAAATACAGGTGCTGATTCTATAGGTATAGGAACTAATGCAGGATCTTTGAATACAGGAGCTAATATGGTAGCAATAGGTATTAATGCTTTAGAAAACAATCCTGCAAACAATGTTATAGGTATTGGCACTAATGCAGGTAAAGATAATACAGCTATTGATAATGTATTTATAGGTAAAGATACAGGTCAAAATAATACTGGTTCTACTAATATTATGATTGGCAACTCTGCTGGTAAAATGAACACTGCAAATGATTGTGTTCTTATTGGTAAAACTACAGGAGAAAATAATATAGGACCAAGAAATGTGGCTATAGGTGTTGGTGCAATGACTAATGCTACAGGTGCTGCAGGTGGAACTGTTTCCATCGGTGCTGACGCAGGTAATACGTGCGACGCATCAGATTCAGTTTTAATTGGTTATCAAGCAGGTCAACAATGTTTTACAACTGTTAGTGCTATTCTTATCGGTGTTGCTGCAGGGTATGGTCAATATGGTGCGGAAAATCCAATTATTATAGGAGCATACGCTGGATCAGATAATGCTGCTTCAGAAGTTGTTCTTATAGGAAGTCTTGCTGGTACTACTAATGCTGGTGAATATGCTATAGGAATAGGTAGAGGAGCTATGGGAGGAAATGTAGGTAATCGTAGTATAGGTATAGGTAAAGATATTGGGCAATCAAATACAGGAGAAAAGAATTTGTTTATAGGAATGCCAGGAACATGTCCTTATAATGTAGGTGGAGGAGCTTTTGGTATAACTACAAACTTAGAAGCACCAACAGGTCTTGAATACTCTGGAAAACAATCTATAGGTATTGGGCCTGGTGCTTTAGCTTCTGGTGCAGGAGATGATGTAATAGCTTTAGGTTCTCATGCAGGGGTTGATTCAGTTTATAGTATTGCAAACACTTTAAATAATCAATTTATTATAAGCAATGATAATTTACCATCATTTGCTAACAGATCTGCAGCTACTACAGCTATTAACACAGGTGCAGGAGCTGCCCCAGATAACACATATTTATATTACAATCAAGCTACGTTCTGTGTAGAAGCTGTTAGGTTATAATTTTTACATTTTTATAAAATGAAAAGAATAGATTTAATTGGTAAAAAGTTTGGAAAACTAGAAGTAATAAAATATTCTCATAAAAACACAAAAGGTAATAGTCACTGGGTATGTAAATGTGAATGTGGTACTGAAAAGATTGTTTTAGGTTATAATTTAAATAATGGGCACACAAGTAGTTGTGGTTGTTTAAAAAATAATAGGGAAGATTTAACAGGACAACTATTTGGAAAACTCACTGTAAAATCTCTTGCAACTATAAAAAAAAGGAGCTTCTCACTGGTTATGCGAATGTGAATGCGGAAAAGAAGCTATAATTCAAGGAGGTTGTTTAAAAAATGGAAGTACAAAAAGTTGCGGGTGTAATCACCATATAAAAGAAGATCTAGTAGGACAAAAATTTGGAAAATTAATTGTAATAAAGTATAGCCACTCTTCTGAAAACACTGGGCATCTTTGGGTTTGTCGGTGTGAATGTGGAAAAGAACGTATAATCTTTGCAAGTAACCTTAAAAAAGGTAATACTAAAAGCTGTGGATGTTCTAGAAATGTAGGAGTAACTCAAGGCACAGTATATGCAATTTATGATATAAATAATAACATTGTATATATAGGAAAAACTATAGTAGATATAAGGGTAAGGTTGAAACACCATTGTGCAAATAATAAAAAAACAAAAATGGGTAAATGGCTTAAAAATATTAATTACATCCCAGAAATTAAACCTATAATGAAAAACGTTCCTTTAGATATTTTAAATTATGCAGAACAAAAAGCTATTTCTTTTTATAAAAATAAATTCAAATTATTAAACACAGTATACAATTAATTAAAAATACAAGCAACTAACGCTATAGAGGGCGTAAGATTATAAAAATTAAACCAAAAATTAAACAAAAATATGAAAAAAACAGTATTATCAATACTATTTGCATTGTTTACGATAGTAAACTACGCACAATTGACAAAAACAATTGGACCATTAACAGGAGCTAATTCTGCTAATTATGGACCTTTTATCCAGTTATCAACTGGTTCACTTTTAACATCTTCTGCTAACAGTTATTTATACACTGCATCAGAATTAGATATTCCTACAGGGTCTACAATCACTAAATTAGAATGGTTGAAAATTAGTTCTGTCGGTACTACCGGGGAATTTAAAGTATATTTAAAGAATACAAGTGTAGAAACTATTTCTACTTCTACATTTGGTTCTGTATTATCAGGATCTACATTAGTGTATAGTAATCCTAGTTTAGTAGTTCCAACGCAAGCAAATGGTTGGATTAGTTGCGATGTTCCTTCTTTTGTATACGGAGGAAATACATTACAATTAACAACTAATTGGAACAGAACAACTCCTTCTTTAGGTGCTATCAAATTTCATAGAATTAATGCTGCAGGTAAATCAGTCGGTACAGCGTCTACTACTCCTTTAACATCTGCTACTAATCTTGTAGGACCAAATTATGGTAATTTACGTCCTACACTAAGAATTACATATTCTTTACCTGATACTTCTTGTGATTTTAAAGCAGGTACAATCGTAGGACCAGCACATGCTTGTCAATTTGAAACAGTTAATTTATCTTTAACTTCTACACCTGTAAGCGGTGTAACATACACTTGGATGTCTTCTTATGATAGTTTAAACTTTGGAGTCGCTGATTATGGTAATAACATTAATGTACAATGGGCTGAACCTTTCTATTACCAATGTATAGCATCTTGTGCAGGTAAATCAGATACAACTCCTGTATTCAGATTAACAGTTTCTCCTATATACGATTGCTTCGGAATTAGTAAAGCTATTTCTCCAGCAGACGAAGATATTGTAAAAGTTTCTTTAAACAATATTACAAACGTTTCATCTTGCACTACTGGTGATCACTTATATACTAATTATCAAAATCTTCCCCCCATTAAAATAGAGAAAGGAAAAGCTATCCCATATGTAATTGGAATCAAAACATGTTTAAATGATTACTTAAACTTTGGAACTATCTTTATTGATTATGATCAAAGTGGAGCATTTGAAGCTGACGAGCAAGTTGTAAAAACTCTCACTCCTAAATTAGGTGATAATGAAATTGTAGGTACAATTACAATCCCTGCAGAAGCTTTACACGGGATAACAAAAATGAGAGTTATTGTATCTGAGCAAAATAATCCTATTACATCTCCCTACGGATATTATTCTTTTGGAGAAACAGAAGATTACTTAGTAAACATCTTAGAAAGTTCTTTATGTAGCAACCCTACGCCAGGAGCAACTAAAGCAACAGATACATTAGTTTGTAAAGGAACACCAGTAACAGTATCATTAGAGAATTTAATCGAAGGTGGTAATGTAGAATATCAATGGTTTAAACATAACACACCCTTGGCTGGCGCTACTAGTTTGCAGTACACAGGCGTTATTAATGACACTGCATTCTTTTATTGTCGAGTAATTTGTATGACAGACACAGTATATAGCACACCTGTTGTAATTGGTATGAAACCTTTTTACGATTGTTATTGTACAAGTATAGCTATGAACGATGCTGATGTAGATATGCAAGCAATTACAATAGGAGAGTATACGAAAGATACAGAATGTCCTACTGAATCTGTAATTGGGTCTTTAGAAGGTCGTTACACTAAAACAGAAGGTATTGCTTTATTTGTACAAAAAGGTAGCTTTGTAGACTTTGATGTAGAATTAGATGATTGCGATGGTTCTCCTTTCTACAGTTCAGGATTTGCAATGTGGATTGACTTTGATCACGACGGTTTCTTCTCTTTAGATGAAAAAGTTTATTCAGAATCTAATGCTCCAGTATTAAATCCACGACACGTTGTTAGCACTATCGAAATTCCTTTAAACGCATTATCAGGAGTAACTGGTATGAGATTAATCGTAGCAGATGGTATTAATGGTGTAAATTTAAATAGCTGTTCTATGTATAGCTCAGGTGAAACAGAAGACTTCTTAATTGAAATTACAGAGTAATGAAAAATTTAGTACTTAAAGCCGGGCATTTTTATCGTAAAGACTTTGATCCAGAAAACCCTACAGTAAGGGATATCGATCTAACTTTATGGATGTTTCACCAATTGAAAGAGTTTGGTTTAAACCCTAATTTTGCTTGCTGTCCTTTTGTACCTGATGCTACTGTAGTCAATACAGATACTAGATTAGTAAATCCTCACGTTAATGGTACTGATTTATGTTTTGATCTATTAAATGTAGTTACTTCTGCTACGGTTTCAAACGCCGTATGTATACCTATAGCTCAATTAAACATTACTACTACGATGGTAGATAATGGTAACGGTACCTATACATATACTAATGAAGCAGGTACAACTACTACGTTTAATGTAGGAGGAACCACTTCCGCACCTATAAATGTATTAACAAGTAATACAATAAATAGTACATCAATTGACGTATCTACTTTACCTAATCAACCAGCTTGTACGGGAACAAAAACCTATGTATTACTAAATACTGATGGAACCGGAGCAACTATTAACGCAAGTACAGGTATAGTATCTATCAATACGACTAATTTTTATCCTTATTGTGGTAAGAAAAAATTATCAGGACATATATTATGTGATACAGATATCGTAGGGCATTTTATACTTGATATCGAATACAGCGAATATGATGAGTATGAATACGACGCTAGTTGCTTATTTAGAGATATGCAAGTAATGGAGAGTACTATTAATGGTGGTCCCGTTTTAAATTCTAATAATTGTACATTACCTATTACGAGTATAATAATTGATAATATAGGATCAACTAACTTAAGCCCTGAAGTTTTTGGAACAGATGCTTTAGTTGCTCAATTAAATGCACAACAATTTTATAATAATATACCTTGTGCTAGTTATAAAACTAAAGACAGTAGCGCTTTTATTTTATCAGTACCTAAAGGAACAACTCCAGCTCCAGGTGATCTAACTACTAAAGTATTCAATCGATACACGGTTCAATTCTTTTATGAAGTATTAAAACTTGCAATAGGTACCTCTATTCACAATTCATATACCGACGAAAATCTTCCGTTATTTGAATCCCCTACGGCGATAAACAACACATTTACAGATTTAGTCTTACCTGCTAATAAAGTTCCAGGGGCAGATAGTAACAATATACACTTTATAGATGGAATATATGGGACATTACACACAAATACCAAGGTAAATTTATTTAGAACCCGGGGATTAAAAGACATGTTTCGATATACATTTTCTGAATTTAAACTAGACGGCGTAACAGATGGTATAGGTTTAAATGGTTATTCCAATAGAGGATATAACGAAATTGGAGGAGCGCCTCCATTAAATATAGCTGCATTTAATATTTTTAAAAGACGTTTGATAGAACACATTACTTTATCAGCACAAGCTCAAGGGTATTGTATCGTATGTAGTATTGAAGATGGAACCACAACTACAGTTGATAATACAAATCAATTAGATCGATTTTTTACCTTAACTATAGATACACCTACGACGATGGTATTAACTCATTTATCTGGGCACAATTTATCTTCTGTAGCTGGAGCAATTGGACCATTAAACGAATGGGGATATGCTGATAATGGTAATCCTATTCATAAAATAGAAGATTGGTTTAAAGATGATATATATTTGACCACACCTTCTCATATGCCGACAATGACACATGTAACTACTGCAGGTAATGCAATTATTACTCCGGCCGTAAATGGTATAGGAGGAACTACTAATTTCTTATCAGATTGCAAGCATGATCTTTCACCAACAGGTGTATAATTTTCCCCGACAGGAATTTTGAGCCATAGGCTAAAATAAAATCCCCTACCGTTATAGTAGGGGATTTTTCATTTAGTTTAAAAACTGTTCTTTAGCTTTTTCGATTGCTTCCAGATGTTTAGGTTTTGGGAATCCATTACCTTTTTCGGTGTGACAATCCCAACAACAAAAGAAATGGTTATTTTTTTCGAGATCAAATTCAGGATATTTAGCTTTATCAAGTAAATGGTCCCAATATAAGGTTTTATTCTCGCCCCATATCTTTTTACCACAAGCTTGACAACGCTTATCTTTCATTTCATCCCACCATTTCTGAATAAGGACTAACCAAGCAGCTCTATTCTTCCATGGTTTCTTTTTCAACTGTTACTGTTTTTGATGTTTTAGATAAACCAGCTTCAAGAGTACGTGCACGCAAATCGTCAAAGAAATTCTTATCTGATTTTAACTTTTCTAAAAAGTCAGCATTTTTGTATTTTTGACCATCACAAGTAGTGTATGCGCCCGATTTAGTAAATATTTCATACTGTAACCCAAGAGTGTTTAATTCGTCATAAATATCAATACCTTCCCCGTAAATAATATTATATTTAGCTTTACGAAAAGGAGCAGCTACTTTATTTTTGAACACCTCGATCGTATGTTCATTCCCCATTTTAAGATTATCTTCCATTACACTATTAGCTACAGTAGTACTACGAGAAGCACGTAATCTCATATGAGAGTAAAATTCAAGAGCTTTACCCCCTTGAGTTGTAGTATTATCACCAAACATTACTCCTATTTTTTCACGAAGTTGCCCGATGTAAATAAAGTTAGTTTTATGGGTAATATTCGCAGCAGCACTCCTTACAACCGCTTTACCTAATAAACGAGCATGAAGACCCATATTACTATCAGTAAGACCTTCTTGGATAACTTTTAAAGGTTGGAAGCCATTATAACTATCGTAAATAACTAAACCAACTTCTCCAGTTTGTACTAACATTTCTGATTTCTCAAAAGCAGCTTCGCCACCATGTTCATCCATTTGAATAAGCTGTAATTCATTCAATTTTACTCCTAATTTTGGAGAATATACCGCATCTAATGAATGTTCTGAATCAGAATAAACAACTGCTTTATCAGGAAAAGCTTCTTGATATTTTCCTATAAAGGTTTGTACTAACGTACTTTTTCCTCCAGATCCCCATCCAATAATTTCTATGATACGCCCATCCATAGGAAAACCACCTACGCCCGTGGCAATATCTAATCCAAGACTACCAGTACTAACAACATCAGTACAAGGAGGTATATCCGTCCCTGACATGACACTACCCTCACCGTATTCTTTGTTAATCGCTGCCTTAGCTTCTGCTAAGGTCATTTTTTTCTTTTCTTTCGCCATATTATTTAATTTCTGTTAATTTAAACCAAGTTGATCCGTATTCGTCTTTTGCTTTTTTCAAGTCTAAGTTGAACATACAAGGAGTTGTATATTTTATACCGAAAACCGATCTAATTTTATTTGCTAAATCTTTATTACAAAGATTTACTGTATTAGTTCCAGGACGATTTTTAAAAGTATACTCACCTTTAGATTTTCCGTTGGCGATATATATACCTCCACTGTCTTCACCTATATTTACATTCAAAGATAATAAATTTACGGCAGCTTTCGACAAATAAATTGAATTATTATCGATACGTATACTAGCAATATCTTTATAAAATTTAAACTTACTTTTATTTCTAAAAACTGTAATCATAATTTAGATTTCTATAGTTACAACGCCATTTACTTCTGCTAAATAAAGACTATCTTTATAATCATTATTTTCGCGACAAAATAGTATATCATCCATGATTTCATTTACGCCAGACCATTTTCGTCCACGTTTATCAGTAAAACCAGTTAATCCTAATTGAATTAGTTCTTGAGGAAATCTATAAAGACAACTCTTATAATTCAACGTAGTATCGGCAATAATGAAAAAGAAATCTTCATTTAATGTATATCCGGGAAGCATTTCTTTGATAAACATAGAAACACCTGTCCAGTACAAAGAAGCTTGAAGATAATATCGATCTTTAAATACGGTAAAATCAAACCCTAATGAATCCCATACACATTTAATATCGTATACAGTTACAGTTTGCGTCGTATGATTAATCTCTAACCGATCGATAAGGATCTTAAATTCTTGGCCACGATAAACAAAACGATAAGGGAATTGACTTAACACTTCAATATCGTCGGTAGTAGTTGCAGAAGTTTGATTTAAACGACTACTTTTGAGTTGAAAATATTTAGATGTATACTTACCTTCAACTAAACTTTCTCGTACTTTTTCTGCACGAGTAATCATAGCTAAATCTACTGGGGTTTTATCGATATGATCTAAACATTGTTGGAAATAATCTCGAGGAACAATTTTCGAACGAGAATCTTCTTTGGAATAATTTAATACGATATATTCAAAATCTTTACCTTTAAACTTGTCAGGATTTACTTCTTTGAATTCATCGAAAGCAATTTTCATGATATCTGTGAATTCTATAGTGAATTTACCTCCTTTTAAGAATCTACGACACGTAGTACTTAATTGGTTAATATATTCACCCCATTGGCCCGTAGGAGCGTTTCCAGTCATCTTATGAAAACGATTATCAAACTCTTCTGGGCATGTTAATAAACAATCCACTATCGAACCAAGTAGTGCACTCTGATTAGAGTCATCATCCTGTTCTTCTAGTACATATCGTTTATAATACTTATGACGGCTTTGGTCAAAAGTTTTGAGCTGAGAATACGAAAGTATTTCATTTGGGAGCGTTCTGTACTCCTTTTCGGTCATAATTGTTTTTATTGTCATTATTTTTTTAATTTGTGCCATCCTAATTTTATACCATCCTCGATAATTTCTAGTATTTCATCTACTAAAGTATCGTTAAGAAGTTCGTGAATCTCCATGAATCTTTCATCCAACATATCATCACTTGTTAATCTTCTACTTTTCCAACGATCTAAATAAGGTTTAAAATCGTCGAAAATATACCTATCATTATCATATGTTTCGTTAAAGTTATCCCCAATTTTGATAGAAAGCGAAACCATACAGTATGTTACTGTACCGTCTGGGTTAATATCAAACAAAGCAGATAAATCGACTGTTTCACTATAATTATGAATAGTCGTAAATTTTACATTATTTTCCATTCGTAGAATTGTTTATTTTAGCAATATCACCAGGTAATTCTACAATATGAGGGTATTGTTTAGAATAATGAGCTGATTTTCCACAAGCATTATTATTACATTTATGCTCGTAAATAGTTGCAGCTATTTGAAGAACGGGACGCATAACCCCTTCTTCACAATGATCGCATTTCATATCGATCAAGAATCTTTGCATTAATTGGCTAGTTTCCATGAGTTTTTCATTATTTGTAAGATTGTAAAATAGTTAGAAACGTTTAAATCAGAGACATTCATAGTCCATTTTTCATCTAAATCGTTAATATAAACAAGAATTTCTCCATGAGAATTTAATGTATATACAGACCCTTCATAAAGTTGACCGTGACGACTATAAGCATTGATATAATACTCAATATTACTTTCATCTTGGTCTTCTTGGGATAAAGCATAATATAATACTCTATCTGTCGTAGTATCGAAAATTTTTTCATCTTTAAGTCGTTTTTGGCAGGCATTAGTTGCTTGATCAAGTTTTGCTTGAAGACTTTCTACTTCTTCAATATTTTCCTTTATCGTCATAAAAATTAATTTTTGTAAGTTCTATATGGACTTTTTTTAATAAATCCTCTAAAGAACCATCGTTAATAATAGTAATATCAAAATCGCGATTAAGTAAAGCAGTTTCTGACGGATGCATGTTTTCGTAATCCGTACGATCAGTTTCTGGACGAACTACTTTTATAGTGTACCCGTTCTCTTTTTTAACACGATCAAACTCGTTGGGGAAACGCATATCGCTGATAGCCCATATGTCTTTTTTAGGGTTATATTTACTAAATAAAGCATTTACCCATGCATGTTCATCTCTACGACGAATAGCATCAGTACCAAGATCTTGAAGATATACACGAATCTTAATCCATGAATTTTCTTCATAACCCTCTTTTTGCCAATTTTCTACAGCAATAGCTCCATTAGGTAATTCATTACGTTGACGTATTTCACCTGTAAGATTGTTACGGTAAAAATTTTCTTTAAAATCTCTATCCTCAAATCTCCAATGATCTATACCCGTAAGTATTTCTGCAACTTTTCGTAAAGAAGTTGCGAATTTTTTAATTTCGACACCATATCTCGTAGATCTGTATTGTGTCTTTTCTGCCCGTTTAAAATCATCGATATCGGGAAAATTTCCAATATCAACGATATGGTAATGTAATAATACGCTCATAAGAGCTACAGTGTCCTTCCCCGAGCCAATTTGTCCGTGAATTGCTGTTAAAATTCCCATATTTTTAATTTAAAATGTTTAAAATTTCTTCTGCTTTCTTCTTTAATTGAATATCAATTAAATTACTGTTTAAAACAAGCTTACAAAAAGTTTTAACTTCAAAATTTACATCAACATCTGTTTCAACCATGTTGTATAAAATCTCCATTAATTGGTCGCAATTTGATTTAAAAGTAGAATCGGTATCTAATAAATCCTTTAGCGTATCTACGCCATGGATACATGTACTATGATCTCGTCCTCCAAGTATTTTACCTATAGTATTAAAATCAATACCATTTGCAGCAAGGACAGCTATATATACAAATCTAGGACGAGTATGTATATGCTGATGGCTTTTTCCCGCCAAAATTTCTTCGGTTATCCCGAAAAAATTACAAAAAGCATTGTGTATTGTTTCTAACTTATAGTTTTTTCCATAAATATGAAAGAATTCTAAGAAAGGCCGTCTTTTGAAAGTTAACGGCTTTTCTGAAATTCTTAATTGTAGATATTCTTTATTGATCATCAAAGTCACTTTCATAGTCAACTTCAATATCCTCATCTTCGTTATAAGGTTTTTCCGTAATATGATAACTTAGCATATTTACGGTATGTGTGCCTGATACTATGTACAAATGCCCATCAGTATCAAGCATAGTCCAAGCTCTATTTTCAGCTATTGCTGTTTCTAAATCTTGTCTTTTAAGGCTTGGTAGTCCAAATCCTTCATCTATACGAGGATCATAATCTACTAAAGTCCCATTATCATCAAAGATAGGATCATATTGTTCGATCCACTGATCGCTTGTTAATTTTATATATTTCATTTTACCAATTATTTGGGTTTAATTTAGCTTTTTTAATTACAAGATTTGCAAACATATCCGAACTATAAACAATTGATTCATCGATAACATGGTGCCAAACAGGATAAGAAAGTGCCCCATCTATTGCATTCCAAATTTTACCTTTGACTTTATTTTTCATAGCATCTAATATATCATTTCTTAAATTATACATTAGTTAATTCTTACTAAGTGATCAATATCGGAAGCTTTAAAAAACCAGCCACCAGATTTAAAATAAACTTGATAGATAATATTAGGTTGTTTACCTGTATCACAAGCGTAATATCTATTTTCTGACATTACAAAAGTACAAGTAGGGCATGTTTCAACTACTGAGGCTTTCCGTTCATTAAAATCAGTACTCATTCTCCGACATCCGCCGGATAAAAAAAGGATTCCGAAAAATCCTATAAAATTAAATATCTTTTTCATCTTCTACACTTAGTGTTTTATAAGGTTTTTTAATAAATTTATCAAAATCAAATAAGAAATCACCGGCTTCCGTACGATATCGATTAGAAAATCGATCGAAAGTTAATGGAACTTCTTGAGGAATACCTACTAGTTTTTGTTTTTTGATTTTTTGAGAACCAAAAACTACGCCAGTATCTTCTTTATCCCTAGCATACATGGGTCTTTGTACAAATATAACATTATCTACGCCATCTGCCCAAGAACCTCCGCCTTTTACGCTATACATATTAGGTTTTGGATATATACCCATTTCAGTTAATTTAGGTGTCAATTGATGCATAACCATATGTACGCTAATGTTATTAACACGAGCAGTATCCGTAAGTAAGGCACCAATATACCCTGCATACTGATCATCTCTATCTGGAGCTGTTTTAGACTTAGAAAACTTAAGTATAGGATCTATAATTAACCCTGTAATCTTTTTAGTTTTCATGATCTTTTCTGCTTGTTCGATAGTAGCTTCGATAGTATTATGTGGCGGTTTTATATACACAAAATCAAAATGATCTTTGATCAACTCATAACAATGTATATATAATTCTGGAGAAATAACTTCTGGAAAATGTTTATCAGTAGTAGCGCCAGCTATAGTATGGATCATATCATCAAAGAATTCTCCTGGAGGATAATCCTCGGGAGAAGAAAATATAAAGTTACAACCTTCTTCTAATGTCTTGATAAGACACACTTGTTTAAGCATTAAGCTTTTTCCTTCATTACCGTAACCAGTCCATATATTGAACTCTTGAAGTCTCCACGTCCAAGCATTGTCAAGTAAAGGACTATATGTAGTAGTCCCTTTAACTTTACCATGCTTAAGACCGTAAAGCATTTCGTCAATACAATCTTCCGGTTTATATATCTTAGCGTGTTTATCCATTCGAGAATGCTTTTTTAGCGTCAATAACTACACGTTTAACTTCTGTATTCTCGTCATCCCATGTTTCATAATCTGCTGCAAGTCTTGATATATTATCTTTCATAATATAATAATCAAGTAGCGGTGCTTTAAGTTTCGATAAATGGGCCATAAGGCATTTCTCTACTTTATTAATATCGGTAAGATTGTATTTTTTACAAACTTTAACTAATTTAGTAGTTAAATCAGTTGCGTTCGGGAGAAAACTATACTTAGTTCCTTTGATTTCTACGCGATATTGTTTCTTACCCACTAATTCTACTAATTTATCTTGCAATTTTTCATGCAAATAAGTAAAATCCGTAGGATATTTAGTTTCTTTAGGTTCGTGACCTAAAGAAATAATTTGGGGAGTAGTACATTCAGTACTGTTAGCCAATACGTTTTGGTAAACGATTTTATCTGCTATAGAAGCATTTTTAATTTCTTTCAAGATCCAATCTTTACTGTATGTCATCATAGTCATCTCGGTAATTTCCGATAAAATTAAGACTTCATATTGAGGTTCGAACACTTTCCAAAACATATTTGTTTTAGTAATATCTTCCTCTAAGTATTCAGATAATTCTTGCTGTAATAAAAGATTCTTATTAACAATACTGTTTACTAAATTAGTAGGTTTTAGTTGCTTTATTCCTCTTAATAATCTACCTGAAATATCGGCGTACTGACTATTACGTATTAATTCCCAATCTTTTTTGTCCATATAATACCACTTATCAACTTTGATCACGATATAATCTCCTGCATACTGTTTTGATATAAATGCAGGGTGGAGATTAAATTCATTATCAAGATCTTCATCTAAATAAGTGGCGTATTCAAATACAAAGTAGGCAAAATCATCACTTAATGTATTTTCTGGGGTTGTAACTTCTTTATTGTATCCATAACAGTTATATAATAATCCTTTATATTTTCTATATAAAGAATTATGAAATACCATAAATGTAAATAAGGTAGTTATGTTGTAACCCATTAGTCTTTTATATTCTTCTTTAGTCATCTGTGATAGTTATAGTTTCAAGAAAAGTAAATTTCCAAATACTCTCTAACTCGGCGTTAGTACTTGAATGAAAATATAATAAAGATCCTTGAATATGAGAATTAAGCCTAGGTATATCTTTTTTCGTAATATTATCTGGGATAGTACTAATACCGTAATCTATTAATCTATCAATCACTTGTGATTTGTTCATCTTTTTCTGTTTTTTGGTATACCATTAAGCGATTTGTTAATTCTTTGATCTGTTCCTCTCGCAATTTAAGTTCTTTACGTAAGGCACCATTTTTACCCCGTAATTGGTTTTCTATTAAATTACAAGGCTCTGGAGTATATTTTAACTCAAGTTCATGATAAAGCTCTGCGATGTCAGATTTTAATATTCCTTGATTATACTCTAATTTTTTTACTTTTTGTTCAAGTAATCCGATAATTTCGTCTTTACTGTATTGACGATGAAGTTTTAATAAAGTGTCTTCAAATCCTGATGTGTTCATCTTTCTTTAGTAACTGCGTTTTCGTGAACAGGAGGAATTAGTGAACGTCTAACTTTTAAAACACTATAAAGAACTTCATGAGTTAAATCTAGTTCTTCTATTTTAGCTATAGATTCGTCAAGATCTTCAGGTAAAGTTATTTCATGTTCTTCTTCAAAATATACTAATTCTTCGTCATTTACATGATCTAAGACTCGTTCAAGGTGTAAGGTATCCATAATTTAGTTTCTAAATAGTTATCAAATAATTCAAATAATCCGTCGTTAAAATGGTGTTTACCTTCTAACATTTTTGTTTCTAGTTCATCTAAACATCGATTCATAATTATCCCATTTTCATACTTAAATTCTCCGTATTCATTTGAACCTTCTTCGTAAGCATATGTAAAATCAAGTTTATAGTGTTCAGCCAATTTGACAATACATTCAGGTCTAGGGGCCCAACGTGTGAGGAATTCAATATAAAAACTATCATTAAACTCTTCAAAACTATCTTCGATATAATAATCAGAAGTATACCAATTAAATTCTTCAAATTTAGGGGGATACTGACTTAAATCAATTTCTCGATGATGAGAACAAAGAATATCGTATTGAATCAATAAATCATACAAAGGTTTTAAATCCTCGTAAGAACCTTGAAACCATACTGTATTACTGCACATATTTGCCATTTATATAATTTTTTAAAGTTAACCCCCAGCAAGTTCATCTTCATTACAAACAACATATTCAATAATTTTATTTACAGGGATACGAGCTATATCTTTTACTAACGCTTGTGTAGTGGTTACTCCTAATGAATAATAATGATGAATTATTTTGTTGATATCTTTATGATGTTCTTTTGGGATTTTATCCATTATTGCTTTAATATCTTTTGGATATGCCATTAGTCAAAATGTTTAGATTTATTATTAGAATCCCGCCAATGTTGCCATGTTATACCTTGAAGTTCACAAGGTAACATATTAACTTTTTTTGCACATGTTTGGTAAGCATCTTCGAGAAATTCGTATTGCCTTTCGGTAATACTAACTATATCAAACCCAGCGACACGGAAAGCATGTCGATCTAAAGTCACCATTTGACTAGTTTTGTAATGTAAGATATTATCGAAAAAAGATTGAGTTTTCTTCCCGCCAAGTTCAATAAGGGTTTGAGCATGTCGTTCTTCGTAAGTACCTTCGGTAAGCATAATTTGATCACATTTTCCAATTTGACCCTTCGTATGTTTGTTGACACCAATAAGGTATTGTTCGCAGTATAATTTATTTTGTCTAAAACTACACTGAGGACTAAGGGCAGCAAAAATCCCAACGAGAGTTAATACATCTATTCCATGAGCATCTGCTAATTGTTTACACCACATATGGGTATCTCTGTACCAATTTTTATTCGCTAATATTGCAGCGATGGATAAACCATCCCACATTTCCATGATATTATCAACTATCATGTCTTTGTTGTATTCAAATTTACGAAGCATCTTCTGAAGTTTTAAAGTAAATAATAACTTGACTATCTTCATATTCTTCCGCTTCTATATAAGCTTTACCTACACGATAAGTAACAGTATCGGGACCATAAGCTTCGATAGTCGTAATAAAAGCTTCTTGGGCTCTTTGTTTTATTCCTTCCTGCCCAGTGCCAATATCTAAAGCTACGAAATTTTGAATTGAATCAAAAACAACTCCCGCCCCGTATTTTTTTAACGTAATTATACTATATATAGTCATTATTCAAAGTTTGGTATAAAATCATCAGGTAAATTACAGGTACATTCATCAGAAGTGTATTTACTGTTTTTACGAAGAGAAATTCCTGCAAATTTAGAAATTACTAAAGAAGTAGTATCTAATGTAACTTCTAACGTACCTAAATCTTCATGATCACGATTATAATCATAATCTACATAAAGATAATCGGCGGCAGTAGGTTTTTCATCTCCTACGAAATTATCAATAAAATCTAGGGTATCATCTTCGGTAGTATAAAAATTAACATAACCTTTATACAATTCTACGGAATAAGAAATATCACCTAAAATGTTTAACAAATTAGTTTCTTTTACTTTTTCAAGTATAGGTACAACAGAACTTAGTTGTATAATGGCAAAGTCAGAACAAAACCAGTCTGAATTATTATCAGCTTTGACTAATATCCAATCAGTTGGTGTATTACTTAATGTCAGCATATAATTGTTTGTTGTTTATATCACCGCCGAGGCGATAAGTTGAAAAGACTTCTTCGAAATTATCAATAACTTTCTGATCATCTTCATTTTCAGATATAGCATTCATATACCATTCAAAAGAAGCTTCCATATCATTGGGGATAAGATAGTCATGGCCATCTCCGTCCGATTTGAGTTTAACAGGTTTTAACACGTTTATTTTTTAATTTAGAGGCCATTACTAATCTACTTGAGCTGAATTCTTGGGTAATTGTACCACTTATGATAGGTTTAGGGTAATCATCAGCAATATAGTACAATTTTCCTTCCAATTGTTCTTTTTGGGTCGCATTAGCATACCGTAATGTTATCGTACACTTTAGTTTGTCGCAAAGAATTTTTGCTTTACGATTTAACGATAAACGTAAAGCACCTTCTTTATGACAATACTCATGATCAAACATATACTTAGCTACGCTCCTAAAAGAAGTAAAAATACCTATCAATTCTTTTTTATCTGTATTATAGAGGGATATAGGTTCCTCTGAATATAAGTTATTTTCCATAATTTATGATTGAGATATTAAAGATACCATACCATTTTCGTCAGCGCCAAACTTAAATTGAGCAAAATCAATAGCTTCTTCCCTAGTAGAAAAGCTTTGAATATTTAACCATTCTTCTTTGTCTGATTGTGGTATATCTACGAAAAAATGATGCTCTTCTATAGGTTCTTCGTCAATTATTATTTCATTTTCCATTTAATAATTCTTGTCTTAATTGTTTATAATTGAACCCAGCTTCTATATATTCTGCCGGATCCGAGATTTTATGAGATTCATACAATGATTCATTTAAGCGCCAACTCTTCCAATCGGTTTCTGAAAGGATAATATCACGTTGACCGATAGCTTGGGTATCAATACCAAACACTAAAGTAGGGCGTTCGCATTTAGCTTCGATACGTTCTTTATTTTTATCAAGAAGTACTCTAGCATTTTCTGATTGAACAGCACATGCACAATACCCTAATTTCTTAACTACCAACGTATCTTTTAATGATTTAACGATATAAAGATCATTACATTGTTCGTATTGATCAAAATACCATAGATAGTCAGATTTAATATTAGAAACCCATTTATCAGCTTTAGTAATAGTTGGCCCGATTCGTAGTATTTTTTCCCCGTTAATATCGGGAGCATAGTAGCAAAAAGTAATTTCACCAGGTTCTTTAGGTTTTATCCTCATAGTTCCCTTCTTTTTACGACCGATAGCCCATTCTTTAACGGCAAATACATTGTTTTTGTTGAGAAAAGTTTGATCCATACGGAGCTTTTCCCAATACTTGTTATGCTGTTTAGTAAAAGGCATGTCTACAAACTCAATATCAAGAGGTTCAGTTTCTTTCTCGGGACGAATAATAATATCTTTTTTAGTAGATGTTACTTTAAAATCAGTTAATAATAAAGCTCTGGCATCGGAGAAAGATAACTTTTCCTTATTCATAATGAAATTAATAACTCCTTTACCTCCTTCTCCGCAACCAAAACATTTGTATATACCTTTAGATTGAGAAACAGTAAATGAAGGAGTTTTCTCATTATGAAAAGGACATAAACCTATATACTTACCATTAGAAGCTTTTAACCTCGTATACTTATTAATAACATCAACTAAGGAGATACTATTTTCTATTTCAGCTGCAGTAGGCCCGAGATCTACTTGATTTATTCTACTCATATATGCGAAAGTATTTGACGTTTGATAGATACTGCAACCATTAAATTTATTACAGGATAAAGAGGTCCCGCACCACAATTTCGTAAATTATCAATTCTAAATTGATCCATTTCTGTAATTATTACATATTCTTTTTGTTTCATATATGTAAAAGTGTTTGATGTCTTAAAAGTATTAAATTTATTAATAATTGAGAAAAATATAAAGTTTCTATTTTATACTCCCTTAATTGAATTTTTTGAGTTAAACGTGCACTTCTGTTTATAACCCATCTTTTATTGTTCATAATTTAGTTTTTTCCCAAAAACCATTAACATTTACTACTCTTTTAAATTTTGGTTTATGAATATTTAATTCTCTTAAACGAATATAGATTCCCGTACTTACTTCAAATGTTGAAGTTTTAATCTCAAAATTTACTTGATTCATATTACTTTTTTTATCCATATTCTTGCAGGATTAGCACTTGGTTTATAGTTATTACGAAAATTTATATATGTACCAAATTGTTCAGAACCTAAGTTTTGAAAATGGTCAAATAATTTAGATTGGAAATCTCTAATTTCATGATTAACCCATCCATGTATTTTTTTCATAAGCAAAAAAAAATCCCCCTACCGAAGTAAGGGGATATTTTAAATTGTAATAAATGATTAAAGATCTGCGTCATCATCTGGTACTGTAGAAACAGGGCTTGCACTAGATACAGGTGTTGCAGTTGTTTCGGCATTCTCACTGTTATAAGCAGCTTGTTTACCTTCGTAATACTTGAACCAATCCAACACTTTTTTGTATTGATCTTCGTATAAAGCTTCCATATCTGCGTCAAGTTCAGTCGCTGTGAAAACAGGCATAGTGTAATTTACACTACCATTTTTCTTAGACTTAGCTTCCGTAATCGTAATAGCTGTTTTGAATAAGGCGTTAGCGTCAGTCTTACAAAGATTTGACGTAAAACGTACCCATCCATCATTTTCTTGACCTTCGTGTTCATTACCTTTTTTGTCGGCAGTAATTCCCCCAGAGAAAGAAGCGCCGTTCAACATCATACGATAAATCTCAGGTTGGTTATCACCAGGCAATTGAGCACTGATGTACAAGATTTGAGTGTATTTACACCCTTTTAAATCTGGGTCATCTTTAACTCCCGGATTGTTTTTCGTACCTTTCCATTCAGATTTTTTAAATGTACGAGCTACTTCGTTACCCAAGCGTACATGCACTAATGCATCTTTATTACTTGACTTAACTTCATTCGACCAAAAACCTTTCTTTTCGGCCTCGCAATATCCATTAAAGGATATGTAATCTTTACTTAAGACTACGAATTCGAAAGGAAGAGGAAGTGCTACATTGGCACCATCACCACCATCGGCTTCTTTGTCATAATAAGCTACTGCAGATTCACCACTTTTCCATTGAAGGGTTTTCTTGGCGACGTTCTGCTTGACGTCTAATTGTTCTGTTCTACTCATAACTGGTATTTCACGCTATTCATCTCATAGCTGAGTTAATTGTTAATCAAAGATACGACGAAAAGCCTGTAATATCAAGCTTTTTAGCCGAAATTCTCCATAATACTTTGGTACGCTTTACTGACATAATCAATCTGATTATTGCAGTCTACGATAGGATCATGGGCTGGGCCATTCCATGAAACTTTAGCCTTAATTTCTTGTCTAAAGAACATAGCGGTACGAACATCAAGCTCTTTTTTAAAGTCCCAAGGAATATCTATTTCTGCTTTATTATAAGCATTTTGAAGGATGCCAATATCAAATCGGGCAGAATTTCCCCAGATATAGTCGTCTTTTCCTATAAATTCGGCAAAAGAAACTAAAACTTCGGAAATATGTGTACCCTTTACTTTGGCAACTTTCATACGAGCAACTTCATTTTGTTGCATCCACCATTCGATGGTATCGGCATTGACTTCTAATCCAAGCTTTAAACAAGAAGCGAAGTCAATTTTACGGTAAAAAGATTCTCCCTTTTCACCTGTCGTAGGCTCGAAACGTACGGCGCCAATACTCACAATAACACTATTGTGGTGATTACCCATAGTTTCGAGGTCTAACATTACATGTTTCATATTAAATAACTTTTAAGTGTTCGTTAAAAAAATCATAGATCTTATCATCATCTTCCGTCCACGAAGAATTAGATTTCGGTATATAATATTGAACTTCTTCAAATTCTATACATATATGATTATCCATTACAAGTTCTACATAAGCTATATCTTCATCATCTCTGACAGTTGCAGCATATTTTTGCATGAAAGCAAGAATATCTTTAAGATGAGAATTATCATCATCTATTTTTGCACGGATATAATCATATTCCGGTTTAGTTAAAACGATAAAATCACCCCATCCGCTAAATGCCTCTAATAAAGATGTAGGAGATTCTAGTTCTTCATTATAATGGTAAGTAGTACCTGCAGAACTATCTTCTTTCAACTTACTAATAAGATCATTAGTTAACGATAAATTATAAGCAGAAATAGCATCTAAACCAAATAAGTAATAATAATTACTATTCACGATAAAAGATTTTTAATGTCATCAATCACAAGACTAGTAGATGTCTCTTCCGTAAGTAAAGAAGTTAATTTTTTCTCGAGAGCATCTAAACGTGCACGCTCGTCTTGCTCGTTAGCATACTCAAATTTAGACTTTAAATCATCGATCCAATCTTGAACATTGTAGGTACCGATAATAAGCGTTTCTTCTGGATATTCTTTCTTCAATGCGTCGGAAAGAACACGTAATTGAGCTATCAATAATAATAGCTTAGATTTAGTTGCAACGTGAATATTGATCTTTTCTCCGTTCAATTCTAAGATGCAATTAGTTTTAGGATTAAATCTAGTAAGTTTACCTAATTTATCCTTTTTGATTTTAATAATATCCTTTAGTTTAAGGATTTCTTTATCATTTGTATTTGCCATAAGCTATCATGTTTTTTTAAAACGCCATTAATTGATAAATAAATTTCTTTTTCGCCATTATAATTAACTTGCCATTCAGTAGTACTGGTAGAATTGTATCTGTACCCCCTTTGTGTAGGTTGAATATAAGCACGAATATACTTATTATCTTGTTTCGTAATAAACCAAGTAGAATAATAAGTAGAAGTTGAATCAAGCACTGCCTGAGCTAGATCAAAAGAAACATATTCAAAACCTTCAAATATTTGGTCTTTTTCAAAAGCTTCTTTAATCCTATCAGGATAAGTATCATCAAAATCAAGTTTAACCCTGAGCGAAGAATAACTAGCATATCCTTCTAAACCATTACCGTTAAAGAAAATATGATTCTTAACTGGTAAGTTGTTATTTGTTCGGCCTAAATAATAATAACCCATATAGGTTAAAGTTCTATTAGAACTATCTAAGTATTGAAAACCAGGTATAAGATCGGCTTTCTTTATTGTTTTGGTTGAATTCTCTGTAAAAGTGAGCATTTCTTTATACTCCGGCGCATTTACAGGAATCAATATAAGGTCTTTTCCTTGCCATCCATACACAAACTCACCTTCAAGTCCTTTTCCTTTAATACTGTTCGTATTTTCAAGGATATACAAAAGATTAGGTATAGATATTTCGAATTCAAACCCTCTAGGATCATATATTCGACAATATGTTTGGCGAGGGTTATAACTACTCCAAGAAGTTCCTCCTACTTTTTTGTTTAAAACAAATCCACCCGTAGGTACATTATCAAACTCGACAGGGTTGATACTTGGATTTGTAGAACGTTTTCTTCTTAAATGTTGACCAAATTTTTCATATGGACCTAAACGTTCTAAAGCTTCTTCTTTACTGATTGGAACATATGCTCCGGCATTTGAATCCCAATATCCTTTCATATAATTCTGAATACGTTCTTCATATTCGGCAGAACGTTCTATTTCAAAATCAGTAGGATCTATATATTTTTCTCGCCAACTTTCCCAAGAAGTTTCTTTACGCCATTTTTTACCGTCAAAGTAAATTATATAGCCTAACATTCCTGTAAAAGTATCGGTACGTTCGTTAAACCCAACTTTACATATTTTGGGTATCAGTATTGTTGTTTTCATAAGATTTTTTTCCTTTTAAATTATCTAATCTTTTCTTTGCCATATTATAATTAGTTCGTTTAGTATGATTAGGCATAGATTCTCCGATATATCGGTATAAAACTTGTTTTAATACATAAAAAGCTACTTCTTTATTAGGAGTATCTTTTTTTACCCAGCTTTTTTCAATTAATTCTGTCCAGTTTATATGTCCAGTAATTTGCAATACATACTCAACATTATAAACTTGAACAGTCCTAAGTTTTTTATCAAGTAATACAGGAAAACCTTGAGGATTAAAATACCATTCGTATCTCTTTCTAATTTTCTTCAAATAATGTATGTTCATAAATTTGTTCTAATGTTGTTTGTTCGGTAATTAATATCGTATTTTTATTAACGCTAATTGGGATATTCTTTTCTTTACAGAGTTGTAAGAATCCAATACAAGGTTTATCTGGTTGTTCATGACAAGCCCAAACTTTACCAGTATCTTGATACCAAGTTAATGCTTCTTTAAAAGAAGCAAGACAACCATAATTACTAATTATCTCCCCTTGTTCTGTATGAATATCTATCGGGCATCCGTCACAATGTTTCATATTAAAGATTTTGAGGAGTAATTTCTAAATCACGATAACCAGAATCTACAATAATTTTAGTATCGCCAACATGTAAATTAAGAAACAAAAAATTTTCTTCGTTATAAAGTACGATTTTAGCATTATATTTTTCGAGTAATGCTTTTAACTCGGCTTGAAATTCTTTCATTTAAATGTCTTTTGGTTCGGAATATTGAAGATATATCTTGATATTCTCTTTTAATCGATAATTATCAGGCGTATCGTCAAATTCTTTAAGGATAAACTCTAAGTACCATAATGGTACTTGTTTGATAGTACTTCCTTTAAATTTTCCGAAAGTGAATGTATAAGTTTTTAAATAGTCTGTACTTGATGTTCCTATAAACAAAGGGGTGACATTAGTAGATTGTTTACTTTTAGGTAAAGTATCCATAAACCAACGGATAGTTCGAAAATTCTGTTTAGTAACTTTTCCAATTTTGCTGACTGGGATATTACTCAATAAAACATCTCCGCTAAACATTTGCCAACCAAGTACAGGATGATCTTCGAAAGATAAATCAGCTAGTTCGCCAAATTTTTCATATCCATCAGTGTACTCGATAAACCAACATTCTTTATCTTCGAACAATCTGACACCTCTACCAAGTTTTTGGTAACGACGAGCAATAGAAGCCGTAGGCGTAGCATCAATAATACAATCAATACCAGGAAAGTCAAATCCGATAGAAAGTACGAATACATTAATCATAACTTGATACTCGCCAGCTTTGAATCCATTAATAGCTATAGCTCTGTCTTTATCATGCATATCTCCCCAAACAACCGTAGAATTAGATACAATTGCTTGTAAATCTCTAGCTGTCTGTACGGACGGACAGAATACGATAATATGTTTTTTAATTTGCTTAAGCTCGGCTAAATGTAAAGCAATGATATTAGTTAAATCATTTGATTCATACATTTCCATTATAGAAGCTTCAGTATATTCTGAACCGGAAGTATTAAATTTGAGAGATGAAGTATCTACGGGCATCGGCATATATTTATGTTTAGCCCAGAATCCATCTTTAATAATATCTCTGATTTGAGTTACGTGAAGTATCTCATTCCAGAAACTACTATTTGTACGGTTCAACATTTTAAGTACGGCACCTTCCATTTGTTGTAATAACATCACTGGGGTAGCTGTAAGGCCTAAGATCTTTATATCACCTAAAGCTTTAAGGAAAGTGTGTAGAACTCCCCCCGTAGGGTTAGCTCTATCACACTCGTCAATAATAACAACAACTTTTAATGCTTTAAACTCTGCTACATTATTTTTAATACTCCCAGGCGTAGCAAAAGTAACATGACCAATTTCTCTAGTCTTTAAAGAAGCAGAACATATACTGGCTTTGTTACCAAAAGCAATATATTTTTCGTAATTCTGCATTAGTAACTCCTTATTAGGTTGTAATACCAATATAGCATTAGGTATAGCATCAGCTATAGCTGCAATATATAAAGATTTACCTGCTCCCGTAGGTGCTACTATAACAGGTTTTCGCTTATTTTTCGCTTTATCTTGAATAAATTGAATAGCAAGCTCGACTGGCTTAGTTTGGTTGTGTCGTAGTTGAATCATCTTCTTCGTCGTTAAATACTTTATCGATTATCGTACAAAGATACTCATAACTTAAGTAAAAGTTAGGGTCTTTCTCTGTTTTTAGTTTCAAAATATCGATAATCTTCGCAAAGTAAGCAACATCAACTCCGATTAATTGATCTTCAAGTACCCAATGATTTGTTAAATCAAGTTGAGATATTTGAAACATCACCTTTAATTGTTCTCCCGCATTAATGTTCCAATTTCGTTTTAAGAATTTCTTAATACGTATAATGGTAGTTAATGGATAACGACTTCCTTGATATCGTAATTGTTTAGTTAATATAGATTCGACAGCTTCAAGATTAGTAACTAAACCTTCTTCGAACGTAAAATAATTGGTAGCATGTACGAAGTCAAACGTTTTGTGAATTTCTTCGACAGTACCTGTAAATCGTAATACAATTTGAATTTTATCAGATAAACTGATAGCATTCGGCGAAAAGAAAGTAGGTCTAAACTTTAATGTACCGTCATCTTCATGTTGAGTTTTTTGTCCGCCAGTAGCGATCATTAACTTAACCTGTTCGGGTTTTAAATTTTCATAAATTACTTTAGTAATATTATGTTGATGTTCGTTAAACTGTTTTAGATATTCTTCACGTTTAGTGCCGATAAGGATATTATCAGTTCCGATATCTCCGGCAGCATAATAAACCGCTAATCGATAAGCTACATTTACGTCGCGTAAGTAGATATCGTAATCATTAACTGGTTCTTTTAAGAACATCGAACATATACTACCTCCAGAAACAACTAGAGAATCTCTAGTGTCTTCACGTAATTGTTCGTCGGTAATTGTTTTAAGCCATGTATCCACGTAAGATTGGATAGCTTTTTGAATGGTTTTCTTTTGCATTATTCAGGTGTTGGAAATGATAATTCTAATTGTTCAAATAATTGTGGGGCATTGGATAGTCCGAAAGAATCCAAAATGTACGTATGAAATAACGCATGGGTTTTAGCATAATTACTAGGATGAAGCGTTTTGAATGCTTCGGTCATATTATTATACACCGACCATAAAGTATTCCCTTGAAAATCTTTAGAATGTTTTCTTTCATGTTTAAATACCGAAAGTTGAGTTTCAGTAATAATACCTTGATTTAAATATAAATCCCCAACCATGTTGGAAATCGTCATCTTATCAAGTTCGATACACTTCATTTCTTCTTTGTTACGAACTAATTGTTCAAACTCAGATTGAAGCTGTCCGATAGCTTGTTGAAGCATAATTCTGAAGTCGCTGGCAGCACTGTCACCAATGTGTTTACGACTCCCTTTAAATCCGGCACGTAACATACCATTTTTACATACGAGAACTGTCGAACTTGCTTGTACTAATGCTTTTTTACTACCGTCATAAGAGTTTACAAAACTAATTGTCGGGCACATTTCTATGTCAAGATCTGACTGGATCATATAACTCCCAGACAATATACTACACTTATTGGCAGTCATTAGTCTTTCTTCTTTAATAGTGTAACCGTTTAAGGCTAATTGTTCAGGAATTTCCTGTAAAAACACGCTGTGGTGTATGCGACCATATTTGGCGCTTCGATTGTTGGTGATAGGCGTATTAAGAATACTAGCCTTATCAGTTATATATCTATCGTTCAAACTTAAAAATTTTTATTATAAATTAAATAATTAATTTCCTACTTCTTAGAGGGTTTTTGTATTTCTACTAACCGTTCTGTATGTAAATCAGTTGCACGTAATTCTTTACACATAATATCCCAAATTTCTTCATCTACATGTTTCATACTATATTTTTATATATTTTGCGTATAATATTCATGAGAAAATTCCAGTAAAAAGATTCATCATTCCATAATGTATCCATTATAGGTAAAAATTGAGGATTATGTTTCATATTAACAGTTAGTCCCAATTTCCACGAAGAAATGTTTGTAGCTACTAATTTCATATATTACTATTAATTTGACTGGAAAAGTTTCTAACAGTTTCTGAAATTTCTTTACAACATGTTTCTGAAATATTACTCATTAAATCAGATTGAATTTTTTCATATATTCTATATCTCATTTTATCTACCAGTAAGTTTATCGCTATATCTATACCATAAATTTTAATATTCATTATATAGGTATTACAGTAGCTTGAGTTAATAATTGGGTTAATACAGGTAATTCGTTATTAGTAAGTTGACAATTATTTTCTTTTATACTAGGCACAGTGGTATTTGCTCGACACAAATCAACTAGCTCTTCGGTCGTATAATTATGAAATTCTTCGTCAAATTCGTGGATAAGATCTTCGGAAATCTGAGAACCTTCGTTTTCGTTAATGGCGGCAATATACATTTCCGTAACTCGCATTTTTTTAGCGTCCCCGTGGGGTATAACCAATGTCTTCATCGGATTAACTAATACAACCAAAGGTGTATCTCCATATGAAGAATAATTAAAATCAACAGTTGCTGCGTGTACAATTTGTTATCTCTAAGGCTTTTTATCCCTAGATTCTTTAAGTTTCCTTAAAGTTCAGCATATATTTTTAACTGGCATCTTCACCAGTTATCGGGCACTCTTGGATAAATTATATTCTTTTAACCATTTTGATACGAAAGTTCTTGAGCAATTTAACAATTTAGCAATTTTAATTGCAGGTAATTGTTGAGTTATATAAAGATCAAACAAAACTTCCTTATTTAAAGGAGGTTTTTGTTCTTTTCCATAACATTTTGCTAAGTCCATTTCAATATCATAATTAATATTAAAAGTTTCATTATCTATGCGTTGCACTGCTTTAGGGTATTTAGCCGCTAAAGTTAGCACAGTATTAACATAGTATACACTAAACATTTTATATTTTCTTTCCATCTTTAAATCACTATCTTTATACATATTTTCATATAATCTAAAAAGATTTTTAAATCCTGATATTCTTAACCGGTACATATCTACACAATTATCTTTATAATTCCCTGCTGGTAATTTTAAAGATTTACCATTTCTTATTTCTTTATAAATATTACTAGAAATAGAAAAAAAAGATAATTTAGATTGTATTTGTTTTAAAAAATCTTCATCAATTGAACATATATACACTTGAATTTGATGCTTTCTATGTTTTCGTAAAGAAATAGAACCATCTCCATCAAAATATCCACGCAAAAAATGAAAAAATAAATTATCAGGTATAGCTGGTAATTTAAATTTATTCAAAGTTTTATTAGGTTTACACCCTAAATTACATAAATCTTTGTATAATTGATCAGAACTTATGGTAAGAACATTACCATTAAATTTTTGATTAGAGTTTATTAATTTGTATAATTTTTCAACAAGATACATATCTTCTTTTTTTAAACGCAATCCTATTTTGTTATTACTTGTAACCCAACCATCAGCCAACATCATTCCTAAAAAATACATGTTATTTGGTGTGTAAGGTTTACTCATAAAAGTATGATTAACATTTTTATTGGGTATATAAGTAAAAACATGATCAGGATATTCTCTACGAATAGCCCCAATTACAGTAGCATAAACTGCATTATATTTTAAACATAATGCAGGTAAGGTTTCTTTGTTTAAAAGAAGTTCTTGATAGATTTGTTGATGAATAGCTTTAATCATTATATTGTGGTATTTACAATACAAGATAATGATTTTTTATGGAAATTAAAAATAAAATATTATCATGTGCAGACCGTAGCCTTCACTGTTTTTGCCCGAAGTTTACCTACCAATCACTTGGTAGGGGGGCTACTTCTCTAACCCTCCACTATGACATAGACCAGGATTTATTTCAATCTTATCTTCGTCGATAGCATAAATACCATGAAGCTTAAACCTTACTGTTTTGTCATAATTTGAAGTAAACCATATTTCTTCCTCTTCATATTGCATATATAGATCATACAAAGATTCACCATTCGGGGCATCATTTACCAATACATAATTTTCATCTTGAAATTTCTTTAGATAAATACGATGAGTTTGGATAAGATTATATTCTTCGGGCGTATCGATGTGAGTATATATACTATACTTCTTAGGATTATGCTTTTGTTTCTTTACTTTGAGATACGATTCTATAACAAATGCTTTAAGTTTTTCTAATTCATCTTTGATTCGAATAGCTCGTCGATATAGGATTATATTACCATAATAAGTAATTTGAACATTATTTCGTTGGATAAATTCGAGCAATTGGTTCCGATTAGCTTCTACGGGATTTGCCATTAATTTAAGGGTAAATCTAATAAAAACATTGTAACTATTTAATATAACCGCATTATCAGAATCTTTCTGATGTTGGGATTCGAAATTAGTCAATACAGGTACTAAAGGAAAAGGAATAGGCATATCTATATCTTTAAAATACAGTTGATCTTCCTTTACTATAAATACTTCGTGATTTTCGAATATAGTCTTAATAAGACTGTCGGTCATTTCTTTTATATCTTCTAAATCGTAGTCATCTTCGACGATATCTAGATTTGCATTAATTTTCGCTACGTTAAACTTTCGTTGCTCTTCTTTAACATATGCAAATAATTCTTTGATAGGTAAAGTTTTATACTTTATAAGATTTTCAGGCGTGACAGTTTGAAAAACAAATGTATCGCCATCTGGTGTGATGACGGTACATGTTTCTTTTACGCTATTATATAATACTCGATTAATAATAGGAGCTTCTTGTACTACTAATGTTGGAGCATTTTCTACAGGATTTTTTTCCTTTTTCTTGGTCCAAATATCATGTATAGCTTTAAAGCTTTCTTTAAATAAATTACGCATATTCTTGGATTTGTTCTTTAACTTCTTTTTTGGCTTTAGGAATAATACGAATATCTACGTCGGTAAAACGTTTATATTGTTTTTTCTGTAAAAGCAAGAAAGAATTGATTAATTTTTTAATTTGACGTTCTTCTTCCGACGTACTAAAACCATAACTGACTTTCATGAATTCTAAAAATCCATATTCGTCAACTATCTTTTTAATAGCTAGGTAAGAATCCCACAAAGTTTTATCGTATAAATCTTGACTATGGGCATGCTCGATAAGAGTAATAGCGTTATGATTATCTATTAAACATTCATTATTTTTTACATACTTTTTTAAAAGTTTGTAATGATCAGAAATATTAGGATCGATAAATTTAGTAACACTAAGGTTATCACTATTTATAATAGTTTTGTAAGATTCTAATAATCGATTAAACATAACTGCCGTACAAAGTCTGGCAAATGGTTTTGAATTCATGTATTCCGTGTAATTTAAATGGTTATGTAAATGTTTAATTTTAGCGTAATCTTTAGAAGAAGTAACACAGACAAGGTGTGTATCACGTGTTTCATATAAGATATTTGCTAATTGACGAGCTTTTTCTATTTCGTCTGGAGAAAAATGTATACATACTTTCTTACTTTTATGTAAAGTATTTAAAGGATAAGATGTTTTTTCTACTTTATACTGATAAACAGAACGAGATGAGTATACTAATATCCCTAGAACAATATTAGTTGGAGTACCAACTACACGTTCTTTTTTTACTTTCGGATACATAGCTTTCATACGTTTTTCCTTAGCAATAGTATCTTCGACAAATGTTTTATACTCTTCGCTATCTAAAATTTCTTTAAGACTTGTAGAATTTTTGATATAACTATTTGCAGCCAATTGAAAATCTTGAATACGAGCTCTCCACTCTGATTTAGGGTGCTTATCCAAACGAAGTAAATCATAATAAGATTGTATATGATAATACTCTCCACGACCTTTATGTGGGCCATCTTTAGATTTTCGCAATCTACGACTAGTCCAGTGTACGCCATATAAAATATTTCCATATTGTCTAGAATCACTCAAATGGTTTAAATACTTTCGTAAATATCCTTTTGGTTTTTCATATACATCTGCTATATATAAAGAACTATTATACAAACTTGTTTCTAATAAAACAGGATGCTTAGGTGTTCTCCATGAACCCGTAGAGCTAATTAAACCATTAATAAACTTATCACCTAATAAAGATTTTTGAAGAGACTTTATATCAGCTGGAGTTAAAATTTGTAATCCTTTAAATACAGGGTTATTACAAAATTTATCCGTATACTTTAATATAGGTTTAATATCAAATACATGTCCGGCTAGATTACAATTATACCATGTAGGATTTACTAATTCTTTACATTTTTCCCAATCAGTGTATTCTTTAAGATTTGCGTTATAATGATCCACTAACCAATTAGCAACTTCTTGTATCTTGTTTAAAATAATTTGTTTTGCTTTCCCTGTATATTCAATCTCTTCCCTATTTGGGATAGGATTAATACCGTCAGTTAAACTAAACCGTAAAGCGACAGGCACATTAATACGATCTATACCTAACTTCTTAAAATTTAATGGGTAGTATACATTACCTAATGTAATATGTAAATCAGTATCAGGACTTAAAGTACTGTACTGACAAACATCCCCACGAAATATCGTATGGTCGTTAAATATACCAGGTACTTCAAACTTTACATTATCAAAATAAGCAAGTTGTTCTTTACACTTAGTTTGCCATTGGCGGTATTCACCTTCAGGTACAGGAACATTAACGATAACACCATTAGGCTCTTCCGTATCTTTCGTATACAATAAAGCCGGCAGAACTTCGTCATCTTTTTGAAATACCATGTATTTACGTTCTACGCTATTTTTACGACAAGTATAGAAATATTGATCTACATGAGAACTAGCTGCTTTACTTCCGATGCCAAAATTTCCCAGAACACCTGGTATTCCTATTTTTGAGGAAGCCCCGACACCCATAATATACTTATGAAAATCCTCATCATCTAAACCTAAGCCCATATCAATAGCTTCAAAATACCATTGTTCTGTTTCATCTTTAAATAAACGACAAATAACTGGTTCAGGGTTATTAGCCATTATATGAGAATCTGATGAATTAGATATACTTTCTCTAATAATTGAACCGATAGGGTCTGAATAAGCCCTAGTCAGCATACGAACTACGTCATTACCTGCTCCATCTGCAAGACGCATTTTACCTTGGATATCCAAAGATTCGTCAACAATAACATCATTATTTTTCTTTTCTATTATCATCGTAATGTGCGTTAAAACGTTTAAGTTGTTCTTCGGTAAGTTTATCTCCTTTCCAATCAAGGATACCTAATCTACTATCAATATCCCATTGTTGACGTTCTGATAGTTTAAAGTAATTTGAGGGGCGTTCGAATGATTTTTCAAACATTTGTTCTTTTGTCATTTCCATAATTGGTTTATAGTGTTCATAAATAGCTTGTTCAAGCATATTCCTAGCATTGATGTATAATCTAGCTTTTTCGACGTTATCATTTAAAGCTTCGTCATACTTTTTTCGCCAATAATCAATATTAGTGTCGTCTTTAATAACTACGACTAATATCCCCATAATGGATGCAGCAGCTGCGGCACCTAATATCGGTACGGTAATATGAAAATCATTTATTATAAAAATAAATAATACTATACCCCACAATATTATAGATAAATATGTCGAGATGTTTTTAATTTTGTTCATGATTAAATTTTAATAAGTGTTGGTGCACAATAGCGTGTATTCGATTTTGTATCTTTCCTAATAATAACATACTTGTTTTAGAATTTTCGTCTAACGAACTATTAAATAATATACGAGGCCATTCTTTATAAATTAATTTACCTCCGCCATGTGGTGCATATTTTTGATATAATTCGTGTAAAATAAGGCTTATATTAACTGTTTTCATAGTTAAGTTTAAATTGTGAAATAACTGATGTTTTTACGTTTTGCCAAGTAGGATCCCAGTAATGTTTTCTCATGTTATTAGTAAGTTTTTTAAATCTGACTTGAAGATTATTATCTAATTCATATTTTATACTTATAATAGCATGATTTTCAGTAAAAGGATATCCAAATTTTTCAAAATGAAATCTACCGTTGAATGGTTTATCAACTTTTATATCAAATGCCCACGCTATTTTATGCATGTATTCGATACGTTTTTTGGTTTTAATACTTTTTGTCTTTTTAGGTAGTTTAGCTAAACGTAAGTGGAACGTCAACATATATTCCCTAAATTCTTCGAGAGTTTGTGCTCTCTTATAATGGTTAACGATAGTTAAACATGCTTTAATGTTGTAAGCTCTATCGTATCCACCTCGGCATGTAGGCCATACATGATCTAATTGAAATTTTTCTTCTAATCGTTTACCTGTGTATGCACATTGGTACCCTTGTTTTTTTGCAAATTCTTCGTGGCGTTTACTCATATGTTTACTTGTATTGGACGTATTATTAATAAAATTTCTTGTAATACAGGACACTGCAGATCAAGAAATGTCCTACGACTTCTTCTACCATCAAAAATAACATTTACTATTTTCCATTCTTTTTGTCCTAATTGTTTATGAATAGGTAAAGGCATCTGAAAGTGATAGAAAGTTGCATAATATTCATATAAGTATTTCCTAAGTTGTCGCATTTATTATTAAATATTTGAGTTGAGTAATTTCTATCGTATCATAAATAGGATAAAATTGCGTACCTTTATTTTTTCGAAAAACAACATTTCTTCGATAAATTTCGATTTGCTTTTTATTATATTCTGTTTTAATGATAGAAAATACTTTACGATCAATAAAATAAGTAATCGTTTCCATTAATTTGAATTTAAATTAGGTGTATATGAAGTTTTTATACTATCAAATATGTTAAACAAACTAACATGTAATTGAGCCCAAATACTGTAATCTATTATTTCATGGGTAGAATTTAATAAATACCCCCAAACTTTACCTCCGCCACATATTTTTAAGTTAGTATGTTGATATTTCATATCTTTTTTAAATTTATACGTACATCTCTTTGTACACCCCAAGTAATAATATTAAATAAATATGTACGAATTGGTGACCAAACTTCTTTTTTTAAATCAGTTGGTATTTTTTTTTCCACCATAAATTGAAAATGAGTAGTGTTTATATTTGCTTTATACATTTTGTATTAACTTTTATAGGTGTATATATTTGAAACCAAATCAACATCCATAACCTTAACTCTAACTGACAAGGAGTAACAAGTCCAGAGTACGCATTACTTAATAGCTTAGGGTATTTTAAAGATTGTTTATCGATATGTAAACTTACGCTATTCATAATATGCTAGGGTTATCACTTGATTATAAATATTTATAACTACTATAGAACACATATAAGTACGAAGTTTATTCCAGATATTTTGTTCTAGTTTTAAATCTATTCTTCCTGTATCCCAAAGAAAATTCGAATTTAAATAATAGATTTTAGCTTTTTTCATACTTAAAATTTAAAAATATAATATCATGTAAACCATCTATAATTTGAGCCCATATTGGAAGACGTACGCCTCTTACTATATGTGTCCGTAATATTTGATCAGTATTATTTGCGCAAACAAATATCATTTCTGCTTTTATTTTTATTCTTCTCTGTTTCATTAATAGAAGCTACGTAATTTATTGATATTATGGAATTGCCGGGCGTCATCCTCTACTTTTACTTTCCAAGTTGCTTTACGGGTATCGACAGTGAAAATAAGACTACGTAAACCGTATTCACCATAATCTTCACCGTCTTCATCTATAATCATAAGATTTGCTGCCGAATAATTTTTAGTAAATTTTTGCCAAAATTGAAGAAAATCTCGCATCATATTTTGTTTAGGAGCTGTTTCCCAAACACCTTCATTGGGCCATTTTCTTTCGGCCATACGATAACCATAACGATAAGCATTAGCAATTTCTTGCATACTTTGATGTCTGGAAGAAACTCCACATTTATCTCGAATATATTCTTGATAAACTTTAATTTCATGCTCAATTCTACAATCTAAAGGACGTTGATAAGGTAAATGTAAAGGAGTAAGTGCATACTGAGAATAATCGGCATCTTCTTTACCTAATTCCTGATCAATATTACCCTGTACATCGTATTTGGTATCAATAGCCCAATCAGTTATATAATTACCGAAATCACGATATTCGAAAGAATTTATACCTAATTCATGGTAATAGTAATATTTATGTCCGGTAGCAACCATTTCTCCATATAAGGAGTTTTGTTTTTCTCCAATAAATCGACCAGTACCTTCAAAGTAATGTTCGAATACGTCATGAAATAACCCAGAAGCGTCGTAAAACGGATCGAAAGGGTTTTCATGATTAAAAGTATCTGCATGTGCAAATCCCCAACCATCATAAGCATCTGATTGGAAGTATCTAAGTTTTACTTGGTATCTCATAAAAAAGTATTATTTACTGTAGAAACATTCATAGGTCTAAAAGTGTATAAACATAATGTTTCCCAAATTTCGTCAGATAAATCTCCACAAACTGCATCAATTAAGTTTTCTTCAAGACTATTAACAAATTTAGTGAGTTTATAATCTATTATTTTTTGACGTTTCATATATTATATTTAATTAAACTTGAATTTATATTTAAAAAAACATATACAGTAATAGTACTCCAAATAGTGTCTATTTGAGTCTCAAATACTGAGTCTTCAACAGTTTCACTAAGATTTTGGGAGAAATGATTAAATGTATCACTTAATTCTGTTATATATCTCATATTTATTGATTAAAGATTCTACGGCTGTTTTTATTCTAATTTTTTGTTTGTTAGTATATCTAAAGGAATAAGGTAAACGATTAAGCCATATATGTGGTAATAGTCCTGCTTTTTCGTGTTGACAATTATTACAAGCCCAAACTAATAACCTCCCTCCTTTTGATTTAGGATAAACATGATCTTTAGTACATACCTCTTCTCTACCGCAATAAAAACATTTGTCTTTATTACCGTAGAGATTTGGGATGTTCATCATATTACGATAAGAGGTTATTAATTTTTCGATCACTTTATTAAAGATTTAGCATGATTATAAATATCTACTAATTCTGAATATTTACCAGTCATACATCCGATAATAACTTCATCTATATGTGCGGAAAAGTGCTCTATCCAATTTGTGAAAGGAATAGTAGGCATAGTTTTTTTATTATCAAGATCACCTTTTATCGTGTAACCTTTAACTTTGTGGCTACCTATAGGCCATTCTTGCGTAGGGTTGTTAACTAAACTTCGTAAAGAAGATAAATTATCCGTATACCCATTACATTTAAGGGTTACATCTTTACCGTCAGTGGTAGGGAAAAATTCAACCCTATGTTCTCCGAAAAAGAATTGTTTCTTTTCTATTTGTTTAGTTGCCCAGACGCCATTTTGATAAATAATCTTTCTATGTTCTGCTCCTGACAATCTTAAAGTATCAGTCTTAGGACAATAAGCAAGTAAACGACTATGTAGATATCTAAATTCATGATTATTAAATACCAAAATATCTTGATCATTAATATCAGTATTACATACTAATATATTAGTTAAATGTTTATGAATTTCATCGAAAGTTGCAGGACGGATATCTTTCTGGAACTCGACGGTAGCACCTATGGTCATATAAGAACCAAAAGTTGCTACAACTTTTCCACGTTCTTTAGCTTCGTCATTAGTTATTACTCGTCGTATTTCATTATTTTTTAGGTAAACTACCCAATCTCCGACTTTATATTGAGGAACTAAGTTATAAGTAATTCCATCTATTTGTATTGTATTGTACATCGTTTAAATTTTTGTAATTAAAAAATTGAAATTTTCTATAGGTATTTATACGTAGTTTCGTAGAAATAGTGGCTATGCAATTTCTATAGATTACACCGTTTTTGTAATAACCGAGGGCAGCCTTCCATACCTTTTCTTCTATTTTTTTTGTATTTGTATATCATTATTTACGAATTAAATCTTGAATATATTTAGCTAAATTAGTAATTATATTACCTTTTTGGGTTAAATCTATGTATTGGATAAGAAAGTCTACGAAATGAAGTTCTGGGTCAAATTCTGAAGTAATAAGTAAACATTTGTTATACTTATCGGCGATAATAGTAGATGAGGATAATTCTGCCAATTTAATCTCACATTCTACTTTCATATTATATAATTTCTCTATTTGTTCTTGAACTGTAAGTTCGCCTTTATCTAAAGAAATAGGTTCGTTTTCGATAGTAACAGTATTATAATGGGCCCAAATATGATCACCGACAGATGTAATAGCTCTTCCAGGCATAGTACAATCTTTTCTACTATTAATAGCTTTACGGATAGGGTCGAATGTAAAATAATTACCATGTGTTTGGTAGATATTAGAAGCAAACCCTAATAAACTATCATTACAGTTCTGGTAACCGTTAATAGAGTTTAAAATATCATTTTCAGCAATACAGGCATTATCGAAAACAAAATGTTGTAACATCTGTACATTCTTTAAAGTCATGATAGTTTCAAAAATTCTAGACATATGTTTATACACATCTTTGAGAACCCTCATTTCGTTAATATCTCCGAATGTCGTATTATAAATATACTTACTTGGTTTTTCTTTATCTTCGTAGATAAGAATACCTTGTTTGTATAGTTTAACATGGCCGTCAGGATTATTACAGATTTGGATATCTGAGCTAATTTCTTGAATAAGAGCTTTAGGGGTTAATACCCAATCATTCCTATTTTCGATAATTGTATCCCATTCTGGGTTATCTTTCCATAAAAGCTGGATAACAGTGTATGTTTCTCCTCGTACTTCTTCTTCTTGGTCGGCCCAATACCCTCCTTCATCTATCATATTACTGGCTAATTCACGAAAAGCATATCCAAGTTGCCAATCTAACCCTAATTTAACAGAAAAACTGGTTACATGAGTAGTTTCCTCTTCTGTATTATGATCATAATCATGTATAATAATCACTTCTTTTTGTTTACCAACTTCTTTATCTTCTAATTTTTTCGTAGAAAAAGTAAATTCATGGTGTTTGTCCGTATGATAATCACCACTTTTTATCTTTATTTGTATGTTATTCCTTAATAATAAGGCGATAGCATATTTTAAACCTGAAGCATATTGCCCAATTTTGGTAGCATCTTCGGCTTTTTCACTATCTCCCATCGTGAGTACGTCAAGGATGGAGATTTGTTTATTAGTTACAAATTGGAATATTTTCATTAATTGTGTTTTTAAATTTATAATAATAATCACCACGTACAGTTAGATTATATATTGGCCGATATTTAAGATTATGCGGAAGATAGTTATGCATAGTTATATCATTAAACATGTTATACCATGGATCTTGTACATAATAACGTTTGTTTTTCACGATAAAACTGTTTTAATGAATTCAACCAAAGAATCATTATTTAGTTCACTATAAACACCAAAATATAGAACTTTAGACTCCATTATATTATCATGACATTTTCTCCACCATAAAGGTTCTGTATCTACCCATATTTGTCTGTTAAGGTTTTCCATAATATTGTATAAAATTGTTAATAATAGGTTCCCAAAAAAGATTTAATATAAATAACCCATCAACATAAAGAAGACGATAAGCATTAATATAAGTCATTTTATAAATATTAGAAGATATATTCCATCTTATATTTTCTTCGACATTAAATTCGATAATATTATTAATTTGTTTCATAAATGTCTTATTAAGGTTAAATTTATATGAACGGCATTTACTTGTAATCGTACTGTAGTTCTGTAATTTATACATTTTTTCCCTGGAAAATTGTAATTTGACGTATATTTTATATTTACCAATTTTTGGTATATTATATAATGTCTATTCTTCATTTCTTCCTAAAATTATATTAACAAAATCTCTATTTATCATATCTAAAAGTGTTTCAAATTTTATATACGTATCCATTTCAAAATTAGTACTTACGTTTAACGTGGTCGAGGCAACAGTACTAGTTGCATTAAGTATACGGTACGAAATACTATTCATAAATGATTCATTATAGGTGCATAAAGATCCCAATAGATTAAATCTATTAAAGGATCAAAAGCTAGTTCTGCTTTACGTTGAATATTGTTTGAAATATTTAATATAATGTCACCGGCGGTTGAATTACGAATAAGATCTTTTATTGATTCCATAATAAAAAAAGGGTACCCGAAAATACCCCTTTTAATAATTGATTTTTTAAATTAAGCTTTTTCCGTATAATATTCGTCAATAATAAATTGAAAGGTATTAATACGCTCTTGTAGTTTTTTAATTGGAGCAAATGAAATTTCTACTTCATTAACGTCAAACACTTCTTCAGCCCCCATACGGTCTTCGAATTTGTCTTGTTTTTCTTTCAATTCTTTATTTAATTTAGTAATCTCGAATTCAAGATTTTCTTTTTCGCGAGTTACCTTTCTTTCGAGGTTCTGAATTGCTGATTTTTCGTTAGTTGTTGCTTGTAGCAAATTTAATCTTTTCATGCTTTTTATTTTTTGTTTTTTGTTTTTATTTAAGAATACATAAGCCCTCATATCTCTCAAAGAGGTTAAATTTAGAAAATCCAAATTATTGTTTTGTACGGTTTTTAATAAAGTTTGCGATAGCAGTTTGCTCTCTGTCTTTTTCAGAAATGAATGCACTAAGTGTAGCGTATTCAGCTTCTTTTTCTTTAAGTAAAGGTTTGTGACGGATATGTAATAAACGAAGTTTACCATCATGTAACCAATCGGCTTTAGGGTATCCGTCATATAAGAATTCAGGGACAGGTTGACCTTCACTTAATTCTAATTGAGCTTTATTGTACCAATATTCTTTCCCTAAGATAGAAGAATAGAACGCAGTAATAGCACCAGGATTTGTAGCAGTACGTAAATTAAAATCTTTATCTCCTATTCTGAAAGAAGTACTAATTCCTGATGTTTTGTAAGCTGTAAATTCGACAGCTTTAAGTTGGTTAATCTCGAGTTCCAAGATTTCCAATGCAATTTTTGGCGTGATAGTAGAAGCATCTAAACTTTGATACTTCTCTGGTAACATTAATTCAGTCATAAAAATGGTTTTTTTTTGTTTTATTCTACTTCGTATTCGAACGAAGTTTGAATGAAAGTAGTACTACTTTCAAATAATTTGTTACGGGTACCTTTTATTGGCGCCATATATTGATCTAACTCATAAATACCTGGTCCCCCCGTACTATCTATGTAAACAGTGTAACACGGTATAGCATGTTTTTGAGCATATATAAAGGATTTTTTTAGTTCAGGGTGAAATTCCATATTAACCCAAAAAGTACCATCTGGTAAAAAAATCACACCATCCCTAGTGTCGTTACCATGAACTTTACAATTACTAAAAAAGGTGGCTTTACCGTCTAATAATAATAATCTTAAATCATGCCCAAACCACATATATCCGCCATTTTTATTAGCTATTTGTAATCGCATATCTTTTGATTTTTTTCTCGGATAACCGATTGTTAAAAAATTTCTTTTTCATCTTAAGTCCATTGTATGTTATACGTTGGTTGGGGTCATAAGATGCTAAGGTGAATATTAAATATTGACCTACACGTAATCTGATTTTTTCTGCTGCCGAAGCTACATCACTATCTTTAACTCCTAATTTACGGGCACAAGAGCCCATAGATTCGTATTGACTATGATAAGTTCCGTCGAGATTACAAACTACTACAGGAATAGCTCCATTTACACCCATTTTGTGTATGATATTTTTATTATTCATATAAAATTATTCAGATTAAATATATTAGGAACGACAGCACCTTCCCATGTGACCATATATACCCGTAAACGTACTAATCCATTTACATTATTACGGACTTCAATTTCGATTCGTCGACCCCAACGAACTCTAACAAATTGTCTTACAGTACAGTGGATTTCTTTCATAATATTGTATTTGAACATATTGATTCGTGTATTATTACAGTTTCACCATAAATAGGTCTTCGTATTCTCCACCAATATCCATAAGGAATAGGATTAACAGTAAGTCGAACATGCATACCTCCTCCGGCATTTTCAAAATATCTACTAAGGTTTACTTGAATACATTTCATTTATAATTACGCTTTACAGGATAATAAACAGAAGCAATTCCAGATCCAGTATAATAACGTAACTTCATCCAAGTACCTTCAGTTAATGGAGGATTTAAATAATGGTTACTATACATAGTACCTCCTGTAGTTTCAAAATAATTCTTAGTATTTACTAGGGTATATTGCATAGTCATTATATAGTGAATTTGAAAAAAATTGACGATAACTATCTGCCGTATCCCCCCAAAGTAATGTATTAAGATTTTGCCAAATATTAGATTCAAATAGAGGACCTACGTTATTTCTTAAATAGATAAAAATGTCTTCGTTAGTGCCTTTTATTTTATACTTTACTTGTTTCATTTAGTATTTTCTTTGATTTCAGAATGAGATAAAGATATTGAATTTCGTAATGGATGCCATGTTATTTTATTTATTTTATCCCATACACTCATATTTGTTTCATCTGCTGCTAAAGATCTTATTTCTCGATAATATCTAGAATCTACCCAAACAAAAATCTGTAAATATTTATTATTCATAATTAAGTTTAATTTGATTAACAACCGTGTAAGTACTTACATTCATTAAAACACTTTGTACACGTCGAACGTGAGGTTTAAAAGTGAATACAGATCTATGAATATTTATAGCGGTAGCATTATTCCAATATCCATCTCTAATTTCTATTCTTAAATTCTTCATAGTTAAATCTTATTAATCGTTCGAAATAACCAAATTTAGTACATAAATCTCGCCAATATTTACAATTGTTTACAATTAAAAGTTCATAATCTCTTTGTATCTTGAAAGTTACATTATTACGTACTATTTTGTATATAGGGTTCATAATAAATTATTTAGCGGCGTACCAGTTTGTAGCAGCCTTACCTTCGGCAGACATTTGAATAATATCATGTGTAAGATAATGATTACCGGCTTCTACCATGAATTTGCCAATCTTTTCCGTGTACTCTAAAGTAATTGGATGATCTAAAGGATATATAGTCTCTAAATTAAATTCATCATGAATAATATTTACTAATAATACTTTATCTATTAAATCTCTTTTCTCAATATCTTCGAAAAGTAAACAGGCAGCGAGTTTCGTTTGATGCGAAGAAGTTCCTTGCGAGGGAGAATTTAAACATAAACGCATATATTGAGACTTCAATTTGAAGTATTTAGATACATGTCCTTTATTATCTTTATAGAATCTATAAGCGGCTTGGTTAATAATAGCAAAAGGTTCATTTAATAAATCGGCTGCTTCTTTAGCTTTAAACTCTTTTTTACCTTCGGAATACAATTTCCAGTCAGATTTAAGCATTTTACTAATACGATCATGTGCTTTTTTAAATTCAGGATAAAAAGGTAATTGGAGTTTAAAACCTTCTGCATATTCAATATAACCGGTTTTGATAGATTCTTCCAGCTTCTTTTCGCCCCATACATACATATCTGCATGTAACTCTTTAAATGCTTTTTCAATTTCGTTTGTTTCTTCAATTGGTCTACCTGTATTCTTTGTTAAAGTAAAAGCAGTCCCGCCATATTGGACAGTTGTGTTATCGTACGTCTCTTTATACGTACTTCTGCATATTCTAATTATATGCAGCTCAGACTATATCATAACCCTCTCATCGGAGTAGGGTCCTGTGCGCTCGTGGATATTTTATCTTTAACTTAATAATAAGATTACTTTACCTAGTCGTTACACCTTCAATGTATTTCTACAAAGCTTGGCTCGGGATTACCATCACAGGCTTTCCCCGAATTCACACAGTTAAATATATTCATTACTGAATATACAGCCTATAAATAAGCAAAATCTTGGAGATTTAGCAGCGCTTCTTTTATCCCCATGATTTTTTTTAATCTCATCGTCAGACAACCCTTGAAGTTCTGGATTTAAAACACGAGCAAATGCACAATGAAGGCAATCACCATTAAGAATAGAACTTATTAACGCACTATCTTGGGTTAAATCAGCTGATACTCGAACTTCTTGACTATCATAGTCAGCTACAATAAAAGAATGCCCAGGGACACATTCAATACATTCTCTTGTTCGTTTAGCTTGAGGCATGTTCAAAACGTTTACATCACCTCGTCCAGTTGAAATCCTGGCAGTATCTAAGATCGGGTTAAAGGAAGTATAGATACGTCCATTAATCACCTTATCGAGGATATTAGCGCCAAATGTAGTTACGGTATGCGAAGCTTCTTGGAAATCAAGCCATATAGGGATAAATTCATGATCAGAAAGGTTTAATACATTCTCGGCGATAGATTCTTTACCGTCATCCCCTTTTACGTTAATACCAAAAGCTTTGAATACTTTCAACATTTGAGTAGGGGAAGTTAATTTTACGTCTAATTTCTTAGTAGTATCAAACATATCTATCTGAGCTTGTCTAAATTGAGGAAGATTATCGAATATATACTCGGTAACAATTTGAGTATGTTTTTCTAATTCTTCGACGTCACCTGCAATTTTTGCTTTCCATTTTTCTACGTTAATAGGTAATCCACAATGTTCCATATATGCTAAAGCACGTATATAACGACAATGTAGATCATAAGTTCCTCTAAATCCACCTTCGTCAATCTTTTTAAGAAGAACGTCATGGAGTTCGATTAATCGATCTACATCTTGGAAACAATACTTGATAGCTTTTAAAGTACTTAATTTGTTCTTGGCAATCAGTTTCTGTTGCGTTTTTTTGTCGATATCATCTTCGTGTGACATTTCATCTTCCAGATCATTAAAGCTGAATAAAAGCATTTCATCATCACTCATGGCCGCTGCTTCTTTCTTTTTTTCGCCAGCCGTATCATAAATAATACCCATTTCGCGTTTAAAAATGTCGGCAAAACCATGACGGTAAGATTTTATACCATTGTAGATCAATTTACTAGCGAGGAATGTATCACGAACTTTAGGAGGATATATACCATATTTGGCTAAGAAATGGAGATCGTACAAAGAGTTCTGAAAAATCAATTCTTTTGTTAACAAAATAGTTTTTA
>Ga0209717_1000503_pt1 | contig 47752 bp, 24 predicted proteins | sample AD_UKC048_MetaG_FD_184418 | JGI IMG/M metagenome (GOLD analysis project Ga0209717, IMG submission 184418) | Active sludge microbial communities of municipal wastewater-treating anaerobic digesters from USA - AD_UKC048_MetaG (SPAdes) (version 2) | ecosystem: Engineered > Bioreactor > Anaerobic >...
CTAATCGTCAAAAAGAAATTTTTATGAAGTTGGAAATAAAACCAGAATTAATGCTTGTGTAGCAAATAATTTGAAAAAATATCTCTTCAAACCACTATCAATGCTACAAATTTAAAAGTAACTTCCGTTATATGTATTTAACTATAGTACTTTCGTTATTCTTAACGAACCTGAAAACTAACACAAAAATATCATTTAATACAAAACTTTTGTATTATATTTTTTTTCTATTGAAAAAAAGTAAGCAATCAGAATAACTTTAAAACACTTGACAAAATCAGTGAACCAGTTTCAACACCCGGCATTTGGCATTGTTTGTACCTGTGAATTCCAGTTTGAACGTATACAAGCCGGCCGGCAGTTCTTCTGGTGAGAACGCCACCGTATGCCTGCCGCTGTTCTGATGTTCATCTACAAGCACTGTCACCATCTCTCCCAAAGTATTGAACACTTTCAGTTTTACGCTTCCGCTTTCAGGGATACTGTATGTCAGCGTTGTGTTATTGTAAAAAGGATTGGGATATCCGGAGAATTCGAATCCGGTTTCAGCGTTGTTACCCAGAACAAGGATCTTTGGCATTAGCAGGTAGGTCTCGTCATTTTCTTCGCCGTATTGATCACCTATTACCCCTGTGCCGTTCAGGTAAAAACCGATTTCACCCTCCGGCAATGTTCTGACAGGCCGGAACCCAAGTCTGATCACTTCTTCATTATCTGCAACGTCGAAATGATTGGTTGTGGCGAATACAACCCTGATCACTCCGTTTTCATCGGTTACCAGCAGATCGTTATCGTCAGCGATAATTTCATCCAGCGTAGGATTGATCTCAGTCATCCCATTTTTATGAACTGTTTTTGGCATAGTAACATTTATTAGTTTGTAATCCTCGTTTGGATAAATTAATTCCAGTCCTAATGCCGAAAGATCATTCATTTTTGTGCTGATCCGTAATGGAATTTCAAAATAACCTGGATCTTCGGTAGTTATATATTCGTCTGAAGTAATAATGATGTTTTTGGGAAGTGATTTTGCAGAAGCCCATGATGTTAATGAGTCGCGGTATTTACTGCTGGATGCATTGAAATCGCCGTAACAAATTGTTTTCAGCTGTAAATTCATATCGGCGCCGGCCATAGTGATCATGGTATCTGTTAGAGGCCAGTTCCCGGCAGGGAAGTTTTTGGTGACATTAAGGGGGGAACCCACTTTCCCTTTAATTCTGGCAATATCTACAGCGTTGATTGTTGAATTATTATCAACATTGGCCGCTCTTTTGTAGATTTTTGAAAAATTCCGGGAAGGATCTGTAATGGTATCGGCTCCGATATAATATTTTACCATCGCTACATCAATGGCATTCAGATCGTTGCCGAGCAGCATCGTGTCCGGTGTGTATTTGTCATACGTCAGCAAATAGTTGCCATCCATAACATTGCTGAACTGATAAACACCATAGTCGTTGCTTGTATCCCTTGCCAGTTCAACACCACCTGGAAAACTTTTCAATATCACTATTACATTGTCGATGCTGTATTTTATCGACGCATATGTCGGGGGGGTAGGGGCAGGATTGCCTGCATTTGCTTTGCCTGCATAAACGGTTTTACCGCTTAGGGTGTGTCCGTATGATGTCACAATATGCATTTCAATAACATTTGATGTGTCTTTGTCTTTCAGGAGACAGGGATAATCAGAGGTCATCACCACATCATAAACAGCTCCGTCTGTTATGGCTGATGTCGCATACGTAGAAGCTGTCGCACCGTTTATCAGTGTGCCATTTACGCGCCACTGATAAGACGGTGATGTGCCGCCATTGACAGGTGTTGCGGAAAATGTCACCGTTTGACCGGGGGCTGCCGGATTATTATCTGCAACAATAGTGACAACAGGTGCAGCGTATGGATTAACAGTCACTGCAATAGAATTTGATGCTGCAGTGGCTGGTGTTACACATGTCAGGCCGGAGGTCATATAGCACATTACTGAATCATTATTGTTCAGGCTTGAACTTGCATAGTTGCTGGCGCTTCCGACAGAAATGCCGTTTACTCTCCAGTCATAAACGGGAGCACTTCCTCCATTGGTTATATTGGATGAAAATGTTATTAGTGTACCTGCACATACAGCGCCGGCAGGAGTGGCAGTGATCGTAATATCCGACACCGCATTATTGGAAACCGTCATGGTGAGGGAGTTTGATGTGACCAGCGCCGGGGAAACACATGGTGCATCCGATATCATGGTACAGGTGAAAACATCGTTGTTTACAATGGCATTTGTTGTGTAGGAGTCTGTTGTGGCGCCGCTGATATTGGCACCGTTCTTTTTCCACTGGTATACCGGATTGGTGCCTCCGCCTGTAGTTGAGGAACCGAATGTTACGCTCTGTCCTGAACAAATGGATGTGTTTGCTGTGGAAATGTTGATTTCCGGGCTGACAACAGGTGTCACATCAAGTAGTGTTTTGTTTGACGTGGCCAATGGGCTTGTCACACACGAGATATTCGACGTCAGGATCACCCATACGGAATCGTGGTCATTCCAGCCTGAAGCATTGTAATTTGGGCTGTTGACGCCAACAGCCACGTTGTTTTTGATCCATTGATACGATGGTGTTCCGCCGTTTAAAGGTGTTGCTGTAAAGGTAACGCTGGTGTTCCCGCATATTGATCCTGTCGGGCTGTGCACAACACTTACGCCCGGAGTGACAGGATTATTTACGGTGATAGCAAGTGTCCTTGGCATGGATGTCCCGCACGTGTTGTTCGCGGTAACCTGTATGCTTCCGCTGCTGCCTGCTGCAACCGAATTTATGGAGGTTGAAGATGATTGTCCTGTCCATCCTGCCGGGGGCGTCCAGGTATAATTCAAGGCGCCGGCCACTGGTGAAATGGAATAAATGTTCGAAGAATTTGCACAAACAGACGTACTGCCCGTGATGCTTCCCGGCTGAGCAGGGACGCTGGAAACCGACACGGATAAATTCTGAGCTGTGGATGATCCGCATGAATTGTTTGCAATAACGCTGATGGTGCCGCCGGCGCTGCCCACTGTGGTAACTATAGTATTGGTCGTTGAAGATCCTGTCCATCCGGATGGCAGGGTCCATGTATAGGAGCTGGCTCCGGCTACAGAAGTTATGCTGTATGTTTGCACAGTATTGGCGCATGGAGCTGTTGTACCTGTGATATTTCCCGGTTGCAACGGCAGACTTATCCCACTGGGTGTAATGGTGAGCGATGAACTGCTTCCTGATCCGCAGGAATTTAGGGCAAATACCTGTATCGGACCGGCGCTGTTTCCGATCATGACATTAATGGAATTTGTTGTGGAAGCGCCGCTGTAACCCGAAGGAAGCACCCATGAATAGGCCGTGGCTCCGCTCACTGCTGTGATACTGTATGTTTGAAAAATGCCGGAACAGGGAGCTGTAGGCCCGCTTATGGCGCCCGGCGTGGCGGGCAATGCGGTAACCGTAATCGTTTTGCCCGATGCCGTACTGCTGGAGCAACTGTTATTAGCTACTACTGAAATGTTTCCACCTGTGTTTCCCGAAACGGCATTGATCGTATTTGATGTTGAGGACCCTGTCCATCCTGCAGGCAATGTCCATGTATATGATGTCGCCCCGGGTACCAGGGCAATGGAATAGGTTTGCGATGATCCTTCACAGACTGCAGAATTGCCGGTGATGGTGCCGGGCGTAGCCAATGCTGCCAGCGAAAATGCCGCGTTGCTCTGATCAGCGACAGTCCCGTTAGCATGGTCTTTCACCCTGATCAGTCCCTGCAGGGTAGTTGCTGATGGTACGGTCCAGTTATAGATGCCGTTTGTGGAGGTATAATTGCTGATTACCGTGCTCCAGGTGCTGCCATTGTTTGATGAATACTCGATATCGTAAGCCCCTGATGTTCCGTTGGCGCTCCAGGTGATGTCATGTGAAGAGCATATTGTCCAGCTTTCGCCTCCGTTTGGGGAGGTGACGGTGATAGCAGCCGGAGCAGCAGCAATGGTAAAGGCAAGATCGTTTATATCCTGCTTGCAGGTGTTATTATTGTCAGTTACACGAATATAGCAGTTTGTGGATGGCGCATTCGGAACATTCCAGTTATATGAATTTGTGGTTATATAAGAATTAAATACAATAGAATTCCAGGTGCTTCCCCCGTTGGTAGAATAATCAATATTATAATAATTTGATACACCTTGTGCCGTCCAGGTAATGTTTAATGAAGAACCGACGGCAAAACTGCCTCCGTTGCCCGGGTTGGTCACAGCAATCGTTGAAGTAATACTGAAAACTTCATCGCTCTGGTCGACCTTACTGCTGTTACCGTTATTCTTTACTTTCACCAGACAATAGTCCGATGGTGTATTGGGCAATGTCCAGTTATAGGAATAATTGGGGCCTCCTGAGAACGACTGGCTGACAATAGTGTTCCAGGTATTTCCACCGTTCAGGGAATATTGTAACTGGTAGCTTCCGGAGCTTCCTTCGCCCTGCCATGTGATAGTTGTTACCGTGCAGCCGCTGAGGTTTTCTCCGCCGTCAGGCGCGGTAACAACAACAGCAGGTTTTATAGTAAATGTCGCATTGCTGACATCAGAGGTAGCATTGTTGCCAACGTCGGTTACCCTTATCAGGGCTTTGGTTGTGGAGATACTCGGAACCGTCCATGAGTAAGATCCGTTGTTGCTGGTTGATCCGGTGATCTCCACCCATGTCGCACTGCTGTCGGCTGAATATTCAATTTTCACATAAGCGGAAGAAAGATAGTCAGAGGACCAAGTAATAGAGGCCGTATTATATGCATACAGCGTTTGTCCGCCATTCGGTGAGGTTACTGTAATGTATGGCGTTGGAGCGGTAATGGTCATTGGGGCGTCTGTGATATCGTATTTACAGGTGTTGTTGTAATCTTCAATTTTGATAAAGACATTATTGGAAGGATTGTTGGGTATAGTCCAGACATATTGATTGGAGGTAATATACTGATTGGATATTATCGTGTTCCATGATGCTCCACCGTTGACAGAATAATAAATATTATAGTAATTACTTACGCTGGCGCTGGCCCAGCTTATGGTTCTTGTTGCAGGATTATCCACCTGCCAGTTTTCGCCTCCGTTAGGAGTGTTGATAATAATATAGGTTTGCTGATTCAGCGTAAAGTTGGCATTGCTTACATCATTGACAGCGGTGTTGGAAACAAGACTCACTCGTACCAGGGCTTGTGTTGTAGAGATATTTGTCACCGGATTCCACGAAAAGGAAGAGGATGTGGTACTGGTGACAAGCGTTGTCCATGTATAACCATTATTTGTTGAATACTCAACCCTGTAAGGCCCTGAGCCTGTTCCGTATCCCGACCAGGTGATGCTTTGTGAAACGCAGCCATTCCAGGACTCCCCACCATTAGGTGAGGTTACGGTGATGTATGGAGCAACTATGCTGAAAACAGCATTGCTGATATCATTTACAGAAGGATTTCCGTATTCGCTCACACGCACCAGGCACTGCGAAGATGGAGTGTTGGGTACGGACCAGCTTTCGCTGCCGTCGTTGTTTGTAGCGGTCAGTATCACATTCCATGTTGCGCCGTTGTCATTGGTATATTCCAGTTTTACGAAGGAAGAAGTCAGATATTGTGAAGACCAGCTAATGTTGTATGATGTACCGACATAAAACGTATTGCCGCCATTTGGCGCGGTGACCGTGATTACGGGTGTAGGAGCCAGTATGGTAAATACCGCATCGCTTACATCAAACTTGCACGAATTATTATAATCCTCAACCTTGACGATTACCTGTGCGGAAGGGGCGTTGGGAATTGTCCAGGTGTATTGGGGTGAGGATGAACCGGAATAATAATTTGTAGTGATCGTTGTCCATGTGGAACCGTTGTTGGTGGAATAATAAAGGTTGTAATAATAACTTGTACCGCTGGCTGTCCAGGTAATGGTCCTGGTATTCGGATTGGCTACCTGCCAGTTTTCGCCGCCATTGGGCGAAGTTACAATAATGGCTGTGTTTTGGGTGATGGTGAAATTGGCATTGCTCACATCGGTCACTAAGGCATCGGCGGTTTTTGTAACTCTTACGGAACACTGCGTCGAAGGAGTGTTGGGAACAGGATTCCATGTATAGGATGATGACGAAGTACTTGACGTCAGCGTGTTCCAGGTAGTTCCGTTATCGGCCGTATATTCCACTTTCCAGGGTCCGCTGGCGCCATAAGCAGACCATGTAATACTCTGTGAAGAGCATCCGTTCCAGCTTTCTCCGCCATTAGGTGACGTAACTGCCACATAGGGATATTTGATGTTGAACACCGCATTGCTCACATCATAAACCGAAGCATTTCCGTATTCGCTGATACGTACCAGGCAATTTACAGAAGGGGTATTGGGTATGGTCCATGATTCGGAGCCGTCGTTGCTGGTTGAGGCAAATATTGTTGTCCAGGAAGCGCCGTTATTGACAGAGTACTCGATGGTTACAAAATTGGAGTTCAGATATCCTGAGCTCCACGTAATGGAATTAGTGCCGCCCACATATAAATTATTTCCTCCGTTGGGACTGTTAACCGTGATGTACGGCGTGGGAGAGGAGATGGTGAACACCGCGTCGCTTACATCATATTTACATGGATTGTTATCATCTTCCACCCTGATAAGGCATTGCGTGGAAGGATTGTTGGGTAGGGTCCAGGAATACTGTCCGTTGGTGATATACTGATACGTGGCGATGGTGATCCATGTGGCGCCGTTGTTGATGGAGTAATACAGGTTGTAATAATTGCTTGTTCCTGACCAGGCCCATGTGATCAGTTGGGTTGCTCCGCCGACCTGCCAGTTTTCACCTCCGTTGGGCGTGTTAATCACTATGGCGGTATTCAGCGTTATGGTGAAGGTTGTATTGCTGATATCGGTAACGAGGGCATCCGTGGTTTTTGTGACCCTTATTAAGTACTGTGTGCCGGGATTGTTCGGAACAGGGTTCCACGAATAGGACGAAGATGATGTACTGTTCGTCAGGATGTTCCATAGAGCTCCGTTATCTGTCGAATACTCTACTTTCCATGATCCGTTGCCTGTGCCATATCCCGACCAGGTGATGGTCTGAGTCGAGCAGCCTGCCCAGCTTTCTCCTCCATTGGGAGCAGTGATCACCACGTAAGGGTAAACGATGGAAAACACAGCATTGCTGATATCATAGACCACGGCATTATTGAACTCACTCACACGGACAAGGCATTGAGCCGATGGCGTGTTGGGAATGGTCCAGCTTTCGCTCCCGTCATTATTGGTAGAATTGATGATGGTTGTCCATGCACCGCCGTTGTTGATAGAATATTCAATTTTGACATATGGTGAGGTGAGATAGGCTGACGACCAGGTAATGTTATATGATGTACCAACATAATACGTATTACCGCCATTGGGTGCGGTTACCGTAATTACCGGTGTGGGCGCCTGTATAGTAAATACAGCATCGCTTACATCGAATTTGCATACATTATTATAATCCTCAACCCTGATGAGTACCTGTGCGGAAGGGGTGTTGGGAATTGTCCAGGTATATTGGGGCGTTGATGAAGAGGAATAAAAATATGTGGTGATCGCGGTCCATGTGGAACCGTTGTCAATGGAGTAGTATAGATTGTAATAATAACTTGTCCCGCTGGACGTCCAGGTAATGGTTCTTGTATTCGGATTGGCTACCTGCCAGTTTTCACCACCATTGGGCGAGGTTACAACGATGGCTGTGTTTTGTGTGATAGTGAAACTGGAATTGCTCATGTCAGTCACTAAGGCATCGGTGGTTTTTGTAACTCTTACGGAACATTGTGTCGAAGGAGTGTTTGGAACAGGATTCCATGTATATGATGATGACGAAGTACTTGACGTCAGGGTGTTCCAGGTAGTTCCGTTATCAGCGGTGTATTCCACTTTCCATGGGCCGCTGGCGCCATAAGCCGACCAGGTGATGCTCTGCGATGAACATCCGTTCCAGCTTTCTCCGCCATTGGGAGAAGTGATTGACACAAAGGGATATTTGATATTGAACACCGCATTGCTGACATCGTAAACCGAAGGGTTTCCGTATTCGCTGATGCGTACCAGGCAATTTACCGAAGGGGTATTGGGTATGGTCCATGGTTCGCTGCCGTCATTGCCGGTTGAAGCAAACAGGGTTGTCCATGAGGCACCGTTATCAACCGAGTATTCAATGGTTACAAAATTTGAACTCAGGTATGCGCTGTTCCATGTGATATTATTCGTGCCTCCCACATACAAGTTATTTCCCCCGTTGGGGCTGGTAACGGTGATGGTTGGTGTGGGAGCGGCAATGGTAAACACCGTGTCGCTAACATCATATTTACATGGATTGTTATCATCTTCCACTCTGACGAGGCATTGCGTGGAAGGGTTATTGGGTATGGTCCATGAATATTGTCCGTTGGTGATATACTGGTAGGTGGCGATGGTGATCCATGTGGAGCCGTTGTTGATGGAGTAATACAGGTTATAATAATTACTTGTTCCTGACCAGGCCCATGTGATCAGCTGTGCTGTTCCGCCCACCTGCCAGCTTTCTCCTCCGTTCGGGGTGTTAACAACGATGGCTGTATTCAGAGTTATGTTGAATGTGGCATTGGAGACGTCAGTGACCAGGGCGTCTGTAGTCTTTGTAACACGCACCAGGTATTGGGTTCCGGGAATATTCGGAACCGGGTTCCAGGTATAGGAAGATGAAGAAGTGCCGGATGTAAGAATATTCCAGCTGCTGCCGTTATTGTTTGAATATTCCACTTTCCACGGGCCTGAACCTGCACCATAGCCCGCCCAGGTAATCGTTTGTGATGAACAGCCCGCCCAGCTTTCGCCGCCATTGGGCGAGGTGATGGTGACATAGGGATATACAATACTGAAGACGGCATTGCTGACATCGTAAACAGCAGGATTGCCGAATTCACTCACACGAATCAGGCATTGTAACGACGGAGTATTGGGTACAGACCATGTTTCGCTTCCGTCGTTGTTGGTTGAATTGGCGATTACCTGCCAGGTGGCGCCGTTATCCGTTGAATATTCCAGTTTTACAAAAGGTGAGGTCAGGTATGATGAAGTCCACGAAACAGTATATGCTGAACCAATATAAAAGGTATTCCCTCCATTGGGCGAAGAAACTGTGATCACCGGGGTGGCAGGACTTATCGTGAACAAATTGTCACTGATGTCTGTTCTGCAGGAAGAGTTTTGATAGTCATACATCTGTATCAGGCAGTTAGCCGATGGTGTATTGGGAAGCGGGTTCCAGGTATACTGTCCGTTGGCTACGGTGACCCCGCTTACAACGGTAGTCCAGTTGTTTCCTGCATCGGTCGAATAGCGGATGGTCCAATCATTTGACGCACCCGGTCCCTGTGTCCATGTGATGGTTTTTGAGGTTCCTCCCTGCCATGTTTCTCCCCCGTTGGGTGAAGTGATTACAAGAGCCGGTACAATGGTAAAGGCCGCATTGCTCGAATCCCTTATAGCGCTGTTATTATAGTCATAGATCCTTACCCGGGCCTGTGATGTGCTGACATTAGGCACGGTCCATGAAAAGGTACAGTTTCCCCCCGACTGATAATAGTTGGACGCAAGAGCGCTCCATGAAACTCCATTATTTATAGAGTAATCAATATTAAAATAATTGCTCGTTCCTGTCCTTGTCCACGTTATGGAATACGTATTGCAGCCGTTAAGGCTTTCCCCTCCGTTAGGAGCATTGACAGTGATGGCGCCAAGAGCAATAGTGAACACCGCATTACTGATATCATTGGTGGAAGGGTTGCCGACATCAGAAATCCGGACCAGGCAGTTGGGGCTGGGTGTGTTGGGAATATTAGACCAGTTGTATGATCCTGTATTGTTTGTAGAACTGATAATAGTGGTCCATGCAGAACCGTTATTGACGGAGTATTCTATTTTCACAAAACTGCTGCTGAGGTAGGCCGACGACCAGGTTATGGTGTGCGATTGCCCTATATATAACGTATTCCCACCATTAGGGGAGTTAACGGTCAGTACAGGTGTTGCCGGGGCTATGGTAAACAGGTTGTCGCTTGCGTCAGTTTTGCATGAGGAGCCGTTATCGGTCACCCTCACCAGGCATGCAGTGGACGGATTGTTAGGAATGGTCCATGCATAGGTGTATGTATTGCCGGAAGGTGAAAACGTAGTGTTTACGATGGAAGCCCAGGAACCTCCGGCATTTACTGAATATTCAAGCAGGAAAGAATTACTGGTGCCATATCCGTTCCAGACGATGTTCTGGGCGCTTCCGCCCACCTGCCAGCTTTCACCACCGTTGGGCGTACTGACAACCAATGCCGGCGTTATGGTGAAATTCAGATTACTCAGGTCTGAAACAGTATTGTTATTAAAATCATAAACCCTTACCAATGCTTCTGACGTGCTGATATTTGGCACGGTCCAGTTCAGGGATGTACCGCTGTAATTGCTGGCCAGGACAGCCCAGGTACTTCCGTTATTGGTCGAATATTCCACATTAAAATATCCTGATGTGCCTGATTGTGTCCATGTAATAGAATGATTTGTACAACCCGGCCAGGTTTCTCCTCCATTGGGAGATGTTATGGTAATGGACTGCGCCATCATGCCGATGCTCATGAGAAGAGCAAAAAGCAAAGTAAAAAAAGATTTCATTATTTGTTGATTTTAAAATACTTGTGATAGTAAGGCGACAAATTTAACGATTTTTTGGGTTTAAATATGAAAATCGGGGAAAAAGCAAAAGTACGAAATAATGCACAATATTTCAACCGGAATTCACAATAGTGTTTTTCACTCCTGATCAAAAACATTTTGCCATAAGAAAACAAAGCTGTGCACACATAGTTCAGCATTTCTTTCTTGTTGTTCTTAATTTCAGATAGGGAATGATGATGTCATTTTTTTGTGCGGTGGTTCCGTCGTATTCGATAGTAACTACGGGTATCCCGGTCACTTTTTCTATTTTTGATGTCATAGCTTCGGTAACGAGCGATGGGCAGCAATAGGCAGGATTGGTCTGGACAAAAAGATCAAGATCGGGATGGTTTCTGAAAAGACATTGTATTTTAAGGATGTTTTCTATAGACTCGCCACGGTGAAAATGAGTCAGTCCGAATTGTTTGAGCCATTCATCGGTTTCTTCATTTTTTATTGGAATCAGGGGAGGGGCAATACGATAAAAGTACTTTGTGTACTTATTTTCCACCAAAGGAATGAGGGATTTCAAAAAAGCATTTCTGGCATATCTCAGATAATGACCTTCTTTATATAATCGGTCCATAAGGGGATCTATGATGATTTTGATGTAGTCGCTGTACGATGTGGTAATGGCTTCTCCGCCATTTTCTTCAATGGTGCTGATAAGATCCTGATTCATCATTTCGTTGTCGCGCACGTACATATCTCCGAAAATGGCCACTTTCGCACGTTTCTTTTTTTCGGCAGGGATGGTCTCAAACGCTCGAACGATCTGTTCAACAGCTGGTTCACGCGGGCTGTCTTCAAGGAGCACTTTGTACAGTAAATTCATAGCCCATGATATCACCCGGTCTGTTGCTCCTTTTTCTTTTTCATAGGGGCGTATCATGCACCCGATCTTACGCACATATCCGCCAAACAGGTAAGCAAGGTAGGCATTGATAGCCGTTTGAAGCGAGAAGTCATAAAATATGATATCTCCCAGGTATACTGAAACCTGATCCATATTTTTACCATGATCATTAAGCAGTTTTTTTATGAAATATGGAAACATACTTAAGTTGCATGGCAGATCAGAGTTGATACTCCAGACCACGGTATTAGCCGGTTCCAGGTTGTTTTCATTGATGTAATCTATGGCATTCTGAACGATAATGTTCAGTGGTATGCATTGCCCGGTGTTCTGACTCAGGCTTTTTACCATGGACTCCTGTGTACTTGTCAGTAAGCGGGCATCAAATCCGGCGTTTTTCAGAACGGCTTCGAGCAGTAGCCCCACATACTGATCCCATGCAGGCAACAGCAGCGTCTTGTTTTTAAGCCCTGATGCCCGGAAGATGTACTCGCCGGAATCAACTTTAGGTGTTTTAAAGGATTTAAGGCTGTTACTGAGGTTTTTGATATCGTCAGGATGCATTTTGAGTATCCTTCCGGCCTCCTGAGTCAGTGTCCTGAAATAACTGCTTAATCCTTGTTTTTCAGCGGTATCCTTTTTGACTTCCAGAAATGGGTCCTGTGTGATTTGTCTTGCATTGACTGTCGTCAGGCTGTTTCGCTGATGATTTCTGAAAGACCTGATCCCGGCTTCGATCCGGGTTTCGTAACCGACCGCAGAGTCATGTTCATCAAGTTGAAGGACCAGGTAAGGTTTTTTATGGGCGTCGAGTATCTCCTTGAAATATTCAATGACAAACGAATCCGGGGTGCATTTGAAGGAGGTGACAAATATAGGATAGCAATTGGAGGTTTTTGCAACAATTTCAGCGGTGTAAATAATTTTTGCAGCAAACTTCCACCGGATCTTTTTCAGCAACCCGATTGTATCCGGGCTCAGTGGCAGCCCGCCGGGTATCATATCCATAAAAAATGTCTTTACACCATTCTTTTCAATCAGTTCAGGGATATTGTTGTTCATAACCGGAGACATCACGGTATAAGGTCTGCCCAGCAGCATCACATATATGTCGTGGAGTTCATCGGTTTCCCCGGTATATATTTTTCTCCATTTTTTACGCAGTTGTCCAATAAACTTGTTTGCATCCGCATAGGCCTGTATGATCTGCGGCATGCTGATTTCTTCCCGGCCGATTCCTTTCAGCATGTTATATAATTCATTCATGACAAAAGTTCCACCCCGTCGCGTCCTCAATATGGGTTGTAATATTTTCTCTGCCTGTTCAAAATTTTTACGGATTGAGATTACTGATGTAACAAACTGTGTGTAATAGCAATAGTGCTTGTTTCCATTGATTTTACTGCCTTCTTCAAGGTAAACAGGCAGGAAGATATAATCTGCTTTATCCATCAGGTAATTCACATGCCCGTGCATAGCCGCCACAGGGGAGCAGAATTCCGCGCTGCAAATGGTTTTGCCTTCCTTTACAGCTTTGGTGTGACCTTCGCTGGAGATTGTGTTGATGTCGAGCAGGTCGAAAAATTTCCTCCAGAAGGTCATTTCGTCGTGCAGGTACAGCCCGTCAGGAATACCAATGACAAAATCTGTCCGGACAACCTGTGGCCGGAAACAAAAAATCTCTTTTCTTTTTTTGATGAGCTGAAATCCTGAGTTTTGATTCCTGACAAATTTTTGTGTGGCATAATCTCTTCCGCACAGGAACCCGTATGCTTCGATCTCCCCGTCAATACTGGCGACTTTGAGTTTACAATGGTTGGTGCAGATTCCGCAGGTTTCAGAAACAACAGGGATGTTTTTCAGGCAAAGATCAAGGCCCCGGAAACCGGTACGGGTAATTTGTTTATCATGCAGTTCGAGGGCAGCGCCTAATGCACCGGTGAGGTGACAAAACTTTGAAACCATGACGGGCTTTTTCAGTTTCATCTCGAAAGCAGCCACCAGCGCTTCATTTTTGGCGGTAGCGCCCTGAAAGAGGATATTTTTGCCGATACTCCCTGAAACTGCCACTTTGGACAGGTAGTTCTCACGTGTTGAATGCAGCACAGAAGCAAGTATTTCATCAACAGAATAACCGTTGTTCAGGAAATGATTCAGGTCGCGCTCCATAAAAACCGTACAGCGGTCGCTGGACAAGGGTGCGCCTGTCCGGCCTGCACGGTCGGAGTATTCCGTAAGCGGGCAGTTAAGTTTTTTAGCCTGCTCTTCAATGAAACTGCCTGTTCCGGCGGCACAAACATTGTTCATCACCGAGAATGTCACCATGCCATGCCTCATCACCGTAAATTTTGAATCCTGGCCGCCGATTTCTATGATGGTGTCTGTTTCGGGATTCAACTCATAGGCGGCGCGTGCATGTGCGGTTATTTCGTCCAGGATGCTGTCGGCACCGATTATTCTGCCCATGAATTTCCTCCCCGAGCCGGTGGTCGCAGTTCCTCTGACATCAAAACGGATCTGGTACGCCGCTTCCAAGTCGAGGACTGCCTCAAAAAGGCACTGAACAGCCTGTAAGGGGCGTCCGGCGGTTCGTGTGTAAAATCCTGCAACCACCGATTTATTCAAATCCATCAGGACAGCCTTGGTGCTGGTTGAACCGATATCTATCCCGAGGTAAACCTCCGTACTTGTTTTGGGTTCCTGGTAAAGGTCAATTTCTACTGGTTTCATTTCCGGAAACAGCCTGCTTTGAAATTCATATTGTTTATGATCGCTGAAATCCGGATATTCAGAATACATCAGTTTCAGCGGAGGATAGTAAAGATTTTTGTTTTGTTTTTCAAACGAGAGGATGTCTGCTATTGATTTTGATGGAAATTCTTCCTGAGGGTTTTCATCAGCACAGCATAAGGCGGCTCCTATCGCACCATACAAATGTGACATCTTATCAACGACGATCGTAACAGCGGCAAGGCTTTCGATGTGCCTTATCACCGCCTTGTTTAATGCTACCCCCCCGGCTGCCACCAGTGAAGAAAAAGAATTTTCCGGCAAAACGGCATCAACAATATTTCTTGCAAGACCATAAGATAATCCGTCACAGATCTCAGCCAGGCAATAGCCTTCCTGCTGTGCATGTATCAGATCGGTCTTGGCAAATACGGCACAACGCGAAGCTATCAGAGGAATTGCACCGTGGTTTTCGTATGCCAGGCGGCTGAAATCCATGATGCTTGAAAGATTCAGCCGTTCAACCTGCTGGTCGAGGAAATTACCGGTACCTGCGGCGCATGAGGTGTTGGATTTATAATTCAGATAATCTCCGTTCTCATTAAAAGTAACCAGTCCGAATTTTTCAGCGCCGATGATCAGCAAGCCATCCAGCGTAGGATGAAAATGTCTGGCTGCCCTGATGTAAGCAACGCGCGAATCAGTCTGCAGCCCATGTTTCAGGATAGGTGGCGTTGACGATGTATAGCCGGCCGCCCTGATCTCACCAAGATTAACTCTTTCAAGACCTTTTTCTAATTGTTGGGCAATCTGGCCTTTGTGGAACGCATAATACGTATGTACAGCTTTCATTTGTTCATTCAGTACTACCATGGAGACAGCAACCGAACCAATATCAATTCCGAGAAATTTATTGCGCAACGTTTATCAGATTATGATTATGCAAAAATAATTCTTTAAATGATTATTGATGGAATGAACATTACGGTATGAATTTAATTGAATCAAATCAATTAATTAGAATTAAATCAAAATGTTTAGCGGGTATTTCATGATATTGTTTTTTGTTATATTTTTGACTTATATTTTTTGGTTTAAATAGAAGCAGTAAAAAAGTAAATTTTTCCTGAACGTATGAATTGGCTTACATTGCTGGAAATTGCTTATACGATAATCCTTGTGCTGGCCTGTTACAGGATCATTTATGACACACACAGTTCAAGCAAAACACTGGCATATTTGTTACTCGCTGTCTTCGTACCTGTTGCAGGCATATTGTTTTATTTTATTTTCGGTGTCAACTACCGTAAGGAGTTTATTTTCAGCAAAAAGTTAATTGCTGATGAGAAAAGGCTCAGGGAACTGAACGAACAAATAGTTTCACCGGCTGAAAAGAATTTCAGATTGAATACAGATGCGCCTGGCGATGAGGATGCGCTGGTAAAGTTGTTGCTTCATGATAACCAAAGCCCGCTCACCAATGGAAATTCCGTAAAACTCTTAATAAATGGTGAAGAAAAATTCCCGGAAATCATTAAAGCGCTGGATGCTGCACGGAATCATATTCATATGGAATATTTCATTTATGAAGATGACAAGATTGGAAATATTATCAAGGAAATTTTAATAAAGAAGGCGGGTGAGGGCGTCATGGTGCGGTTGATCTATGATGATTACGGGAGCCGTTCTATCAGGAAAGAACTGGTGAACGAGCTCAGGAGCGGTGGGGTTGAAGCATACCCTTTCAACAGCATCAGTCTTCCTTTTTTTGCTAACAGAGTAAATTACCGAAACCACCGGAAAATAATTATCATTGACGGACAGACTGGTTTCACAGGCGGTATCAATATCAGCGACAGGTATATCAATGAAGACCGGAATAATAATAAATTGTTCTGGCGCGACACCCATCTGAGGATTGATGGCCCGGGAGTGTTCATTCTTCAGCATATTTTTCTCTGTGACTGGAATTTTTGCTCAAAACAGAAAATTGAAGCCGAAAAGATTTATTTCAACCCGGTACCATCGTCAGGCCATAATGTCAGGGTACAGATCGCTGCCAGCGGCCCCGATTCCCCGAATTCAACCATCAAACTATCATTACTGAAGGCTTTTACAATGTCCAAAAAGGAAATTCTTGTCACCACACCTTATTTTATTCCCAGCGGTTCTATTATGGATGTATTGAAAATAGCTGCACTCGGAGGGGTTTCGGTAAAGATGCTGTTGCCCGGAATTTCTGATTCAAAAATGGTCAATACTGCAGCCCATTCATATTACGGAGAACTGATGAGGGCGGGCGTGGAAATTTATTTGTACCATAAAGGTTTTATACATGCCAAAACCGTAGTTATTGATAATTTATTTGCTATTATCGGAACAGCCAACCTGAATCACCGGAGTTTTAATTTTGATTTTGAGGTGAATGCCCATATTTACAATGCTGATTTCTCGGAAAAAGTGCGGGAGGTTTTTTATGCCGACATTCGCGATGCCAAACGGCTTTGTTATGAGACATGGAAGACCCGGCCGGTTTATGTTAAAGCAGCGGAGCGGGTAGCACGACTGTTCAGTCCAGTATTTTAAGGGATAATAGTGCTTTTTTATTCCGGGCTGGAATCATATTTCGTTAATTTTGTTTTCCGTATGGATGATAATGAAACTTCGGGCACAATGAAAGCCGGTAAGGCACATGGAAGCAGGATATTTGGTTTCAGCAGGAATATTTTTTTTACCGGGATAACCAGTTTTCTGACAGACACTTCTGTAAAGATGTTATATGCTGTTATGCCTATGTTCCTGCTTTCCATAGGGGCTTCAAAAACCAGCCTGTCATTAATTGAAGGAATAGCAGAAAGCACTGCATCCCTGGTTAAGGCGATGTCGGGCTTCTGGAGTGACAGGACAGGCAGGAATAAGCCCTTTATACTTTCAGGCTACGGCCTTTCGGCGTTGATAATACCGCTTTATGTTTTTGTCTGTACCCCATTTCATGTACTGGTACTTCGTTTTATTGAACGATTTGGCAAAGGTGTCAGGACAGCGCCCCGTGACAGCCTCATTGCTGGTTCTGTAATAAACGGGGAGACTGGTAAAAGTTTTGGACTGCAGAAAGCGATGGACAACAGCGGTGCAATACTCGGGCCACTGCTCGCATTCGGATTGTTATCACTTTTTTCCGGGACAGACACACCTGAACTCCGCGACTATAAAATCATTTTCCTGTTGGCCGGGATTCCTGCCATACTGGCAATATTTGTCATTATTTTTGGGATAAAAGAAGCCAGGAAGCCTAAAAACGAGCGTTTTACCCGCTTTCATCTCGGGGATTTTTCACCGAAATATTATTTTTTTCTGGCAATAATTTTTATATTTACCCTGGGAAATTCAACCGATGCACTGTTGATGGTGAAGGCCAATGAGGTGGGGGTGAAAGTTGCATATATACCTCTTGTGTATCTTATTACCAATCTGGTTTCTGTTTTTTTCGCCATCCCGATAGGTAAATTATCCGACAGGATTGGTAAAGAACGGGTTTTGATCGCAGGTTTCCTTTTATATGCCCTGGTTTATTTCGGGTTCGGAATTTCGGGTTCTATCGGGGCTATTGTGCCGTTGTTTGCGTTGTATGGGTTTTATTCCGCCTGTACCGACGGAATTCAGAAAGCATTTGTTTCGGATCTGGTTGATAAAAACAAGAAAGGAACGGGGCTTGGAATTTATAATGCACTTCTTGGCATCACCTTATTGCCTGCAAGTCTGATAGCGGGAGCGCTATATGATAAAGTGAATTCATCGCTGCCTTTTTATTTCGGAGCAGCGACAGCGATAACAGCAACCACCATGATGATAATTTTTATACTAAGATATACAGGATATGCAAAATGTAAATAATGCTGTAGGGAAGTTGATTTTATGTTAAGATTCATCATGCGAGAGAAACATAAAAGGCAATAGGAATATAATCAATATGAATTTATAGAATAGAATTCAATTTGCTTAGAGTTTTGTGCTATTTTATCTGCTATAATCTTTTGCCGGGATAAAAAAATAGTAGTACATTTGCTTTCTCAATTTGGGGCGTTAGTTCAGTTGGCAGAACGCTAGGTTCGCAATCTAGAGATCACGGGTTCGACTCCCGTACGCTCCACACCAAAAACAAAAATAGCACTGTAAATCAAATGTTTGCAGTGCTTTTGTTTTTTTTACACTCCGATATAACACTCGGAAACGGTGTTTCACTAATTGTTTTTATAAATTAAAAATCATTTTCAGATTTTGAATTCTTACTCATGAAATCTTTTAGATTTTGAATTAAGTTATCAATAATGATTAATGCTTGTTGTTGCATTTTTGCCCAGCATTTTTTTGAATGTAAGGTTCCCTGAAAATTTGGTTTTTCCTGATTAAAGGGGCCAAAATCATAGTACCGGATTCCGTTTGTTGGTGTTGTATGATAAACATTTGTCATCATGACATCAGTTGATGTAAAATCGGAAAAGGTATATTTATACTTATTTTCTTTAACAATAATTGTAATGGTAAAGCTTAAACTCCCATGCAAATTTCCCAATGCAACCTTTCCTTTACCAAATAATTTGCCGGATTCCTTATCTGTAATTTCAAGTACATTTTTTGAATCATTAAAATTTTTTGCAAACCATGATTGTGCTGTACTGTAAAGAATATCTTTTGATACGGAATCAATAGTTATAACTTCTGTTCTTTCATCAAATGAACTGGTTTGAGCATTTGTAATTATCGAACTTAATGCGATAAAAGATATAATAATAATTTTTTTCATTTATACTCCTTTTAAAATAAATTTATAATTTTCATCATAAACAAATAAACAAATAAACAAATAAATTTTACCAATTTTCTATATTTGACGGTGATTTAATGTATTTATCATAATCATTAATTATGTTTCCTAAATGAGCCTTTAAGCCATTCATAATTTCTTTTACTTGTTTTTTCACCATACAGCCAATTCTCGGGAAATTATCACCTTCAAATGGTTCTATTTTTACACACATAGTACATTGCCCTCGATAGGAATCACAATGAACATTATCTATATTGATTTTATACCTGTTATCTTTCATTTTAAATGTTACAGTATAACCATAAAAATAAACAACATCAGGTGAAAAGAAATGCTTACTTTCAAAAAGTCCCTTAACCACAATATTGCCGGCCTCTTTGTCGTCATTTTGAATTACACTTTGAGCGGACTTCCATACATTGGCAATATACATTTTTGTATCAGAATAAATCTGTGCTTTGGTTTTAGCAATAGAATCTGTTTTTTCCCATTTGAAATTTTCCTGTGCTTTTATGTTAATTGATATTAAAACACAAACAATAATAATAACTACTTTTCTCATATTTTTATTTATTACCAATTACTATTTACACCTTGATTCATTGCGGTTTCTAATGATTTTAGCATTGTTGTAACCTCTGAATTAATTGCGCTTTTAATATCAACAATATGTTTTCCAAAACCAGCTTTATTACAATCACCATCATTTACCAAACCATAACTCCACGCATCATTATATCCATAATGAATAAAATTTGAAAATTCATATTTATATTTTGCTTTTTTTAAATAAAGTTTGAAAATAAAAGTAATATGCCCTGTGAGATAAGCACTGAAACCACCATGTTTATATTTTATTGAGCCAGAGCCTTGTATTATGCCGTTTTCTTTATCACTCATTTTAATAACATCACCTGGCGATTTAAATGTTTCAGATACCCATAAAACACCTCTTGAATATAGCTCATCTTTTGTTATTGAGGTATCCTTTGTTGAAACTACACCTGTATATGATAGTGTTTGAGCCATCATGATTGGTGAAAGCAATATTAAAATGATGCTAATAATAATTACTTTTTTCATTTGATATTTTTATTACGACACTGCAATATACAAATAAATTATTTTTATACCGTATTTTTTTTATTACAATTTTTCAATTATTGAAGGCATACATTTATCCTCAACATTCGGATCAAGTACAAAATAAGCAATAAGAGTTCGTTTAAAATCATAAGTACCATCTATTCGTTCACTAATAACTAAATCAGTATATCTGTGAACAGAATTTTTTATTTTCTCTTTAACCTCATCGTCAGTGTATATTATGCCGGTTTTCCTATCAACATACAAATCTTTTTCCTCATCAACAAGTTCATAACAAGTAACCGGCTCCAGTTCCTTTATTGATCTTTTACCGTTGGTTAAATCCTTTAAGAATTCAATCTTTTCTTTTCTGTTCATCGTTGGTGTTTTTAGGTGCTGAATCTCTTAATTTTCTTAATCCTTCGATTGAAACGCCTGACCAGTCATATTTTATGTATTTATCTATTATCGGATCAGTTGTTTCATCAGTTATTGCTAATTCAATAGGTTTTCCATTAATAGTTATTGAGCCGTCAGGCTGTTCAACAATATACTGTATATTTAACCAGTCAGGATTGAATTTCCCCTCCCGGATCAGCATAAGCAATTCGATTTTATCTTTTCGATTCATTTGCTACACTGTTTTTAAGTTCATCAATAATATGATCCAGCTGTTCATCAGATAGCTTTTCATAATCCACGCTCAAACTGGTGGCCTGTAATGTAGGTACAGTATATTTGAGTAACTTTTCGATGAACAATAACCGATCTTTTGGCTCCAGTGCTTTTATATCCGCCTCGATAGTATGCCAGTTGTTTTCTAAAACTTCATTGATCCGTTGCCGTAAATCAGCTGTTAATTTGTTCGGAGTTCCTGCCGGCCTCCCTGCCGGGTTGTTGGTTGTTCCTTTTTTTAATCCCATTACTTTAATATTTAAAATTTGTAAATCCTTGTTCTTTTCAAAAAATTCATCATTGCAACCATGAAAATTTTCTTTTCATGTAAACTATTTTTTTATTTTTATTAAGTACCTTTATTAAGTACCTTTATTAAGAATATTATTTAAGCTGTTGTACTCCTGTCGTTGTTGGTGTCGTATTGCTGTCGTTGTTGGTGCTGTTCGCTCCATGTTTCGATGGTATATTGATTGTTTCGGTGTTCATTGTTTGTTCAAGTAGTTGTTTACCGTTCCAACGGATATATTTAGACGCTTTGCGATCTGTCGCTGGCTCAATCCCTCCGCCCTCAAATCTTTAATTTGCATCTCGATAGTGTACTCACTTGCTTTCTTTTCCCAGTATGTTTTGATGTGCTGTTTAACTTTGTCCGGGTTTTTAAGTTTCCAGTTCTTTAGATACTCGTTTTTTAATTTTCTTGCTTTTTCTGATAAATTTTCCATGTCATTAAATTTAAAGTTTATAAATATTTTTATTTAAGTTGCTGTTCTTTATTAAGCTGTTGTAATGCCCTTTGCCTCGCTTCAGCTTTCTTTTGTTTAAGTTGTTCAATCTGATATTTTCGTTTTTTGGTTTCCGCCAGCATGATTAAGTTTTCAAGTGTTATTTTTTTACTCAATCCAATGTACAGGCCTCGCATCTTATTATGTGAATAAACATGAATACCCCAGTTGTTTAACTGCATCGCCTCCAGCACTCGATCAGCATGATAACGGGTTTTATACTTTTTAAACAGTTCTTTTATATCCGGGTGCATGGTGGCCGGGAGGTGCTTCACGCTGTTATATCCGAACGCCCGGCAAAGTATGTGTTCTTTATTTGTTTTGCTATATGATTTTTTCCCCAGTATCGAACGAATACCAACGTAAAAAGCAAACTGCATCAAATCAAACTCGGTTTTATTATGATCCCGAAATTCAAATAATAAAGTTTTGTTAATGCTCGGATATGCTTCATTTGCCGGGATCGTTCGATCAATCTCTTTTCCACGCTTTAAACAGTAGTCAAAATCCCCATTAATGCCCAAAAAAGAATATGCCTGTCGTATCTGATAAAATTCGATTGCTTTTTCCATGAAGTCAGTATCGGATTTGTTTACATTAATCTCATCGGTCATGACTTCATAACCAAAAATATTTAGTATCTGATCGATTTGTGTTTCCGGGTTAAATTCTGTATCTGAAAATCCGTTATAATCCTCATCTAAATAGATTTTTTCACTGTCGATGTATCTTTGCATCATTTTATAAAGATCGTTCGTTAAATCGCCTTGTTTTCGATAATAACAATACATCATTTGCTTTGCTACATCGTAATATTCAAATTTTATTGTTTTCGCAAATCTGTAAATGCCATAACTGATAATTTCAGCGATGGTTTTTTGCCTGTCGATAAATAACTCCCGGAGCATGAACAAAGGAAACTGCAAATATCTTTCATCGGTTCCCATGCTCTGCCCTCCCAAAAGTCAAATAATACCACGTTATAAACTGCTCGAAGTCTTTAGCGATGAAGTACAGGCCTCCGCTGGCTTCGATGCTCCGCTGGTATTCCTTTTGTGCATCGCTTTGCTTATCGGCTCCGATCTTTACTTCAATCTTTACCGAACGGCCTTTGATGGTTGCCGATATATCAGCGGTTCCACGTTGCCCGGCTGTCTTTATGTATTGAAGTGATCCGATGGTTCGCTGATGTCCCAGCACATCGGTACAGGTTTCCCGGCTGTCAATGATCCGCCCGGTGCAGTTGATACGCTCGGCCTGGCCTCCAGTCAATCGAATATAATCTATTATGCACTTTGTTAATCCGTTCGCTGTCTTATCGGTGTATTTCGGAGCTGGGATATATTGCTTCGGCACGTTCGGATATTTTCGTGAGCTGTCATCGATATACAAATTTTTGAGTATCTGTATAGCTTTTTTCGTATCTTTGCCGGTGTCAGTCAACAAAGATTTTTTGGAGATGGTGTCTTTCATGATGCTATCTCCTTTTATTTTTATGTGATAACGATTCCAGCACCTCCGATTTTCTGAATATGATTGTACGCTCCGCCTGTGAGTAAGGTACACGCCCGGAGTTTTTAATCTTTTGTGCCGTCGGTGTACTAACTTGTAAAAATTCCGCCAGTCCTTTGATGCCATAAACGTATGGTTCGGGATCGGCTGGAGCTGGCTCCTGCGGAGGTGTTCCGATTAATGTTTCAATTTTCTGCAATAATGCCAGCATCTCGGAAACTGCCAGCGGTAACTGTTCAAAGGATAAGATTTTTGTTTCCATGTTATATTTGATTAAAAATAAAACAAAGATTTTATCCGTTTGAACATTGTAAACCAGTTATAACTGGTAACAAGTTTTATTCAAATTCACTTGCATAAGTTTCATTTAACTTTTGCAGGTCTTTTTCAGCTTGTTGTTTGCCTTTTTCCGATAAGTGTTGAATAACACTTTCAATTAAAGAAATTCGATTTTTTATTCTTTTTTGTGTGCATGGTGTCGGTTTTCCTGTTCTGTTTTGAACATCGGAAAAGCGAATAAACTCCTGATATAACTTGTCGCCCGATGTAAGTCCGTATTTTGTAATAATGTTTTTTGCATTATCTCTTGTTATTACATCATATTCATAAACGTAAATTAAAGCGATCTGCTTTATTTTTAATTTTTCATGCAGTTTTTTATATTTACTTATGTCATCAGTCGTTTTTTCGGGTGCTTCATCGTGCTGATCTCCCATCAGAAAACATTGATATTTTATCATGTCAAAAACGTAAACAATACGAACAAATATCCCGGTGCTGATGGTGTCAAAGATCGTGTTCTTAATCATGAATTTATCAAAATATCTCTTTAGTATTTCATCTTTTGAGTAATTGAGCAATATAAACCCAGCGATATTGTCTATTATGATTTCGCTGTTTTCTATATTATAAAACGAATAATCAATAAGTTTTTTTGTGCTTTTTTTTTCCATTTCAATAAATGCTGGTTTGCTCATGGTGTCTTTCATTCCAGCATAAAAACTTTTTTTTATGGACTCAAAACAAAATGTAGGTACTAAAGTTTCCTTTTTAAGTTCGGTTTCAATGAATGTAACCAGGTCGGAAAAATTATCTTTATTGTAATTTGAGTTATATTTTTCGTTACAATTTTCAGCGATTAAATCAAGTGCTTCATTTTGCATTATTTTCATCATATCTCATTAAATTTATTCATTGATAACTGCTTTTGCTTATTTACAATTTTTGTATAAAAATCCATTGTCTTATGGTCTTTGTGGCCAGTCCACTTCATTATGATCTCCGCCGGGATATTCAAATACAGTGCATTAATGATGAATGTTTTCCGGGCTGTATGGTGTGTAAGTAGCTGATATTTTTTATAAGTTGTTTCAATCCTTTTGTTGCCTTTGTATTCGATGTAGGTTTCATCGCTTTCAAATCCGGCCTCTTTTCCAGCATCTTTGATATACTTGTTAAACTTTTGGTTGCTCGGTACAGGAAACGCCCTGTTGTTCTTTAAATCGATATTCTTGTATTTTTCCCATATTGCTAAAGCATATTTATTGAGTTCGATAATCAGCTTGTCATCGGTTTTGATGGTCAAAATTTCAATATACTGGTTTCCGCTGTCATCGGCTTTGAAGTCGTTTTTCTTTAAATTGTGAACATCTGAAAATCTCAATCCTGTTAAACAACAAAAGCAATAAATATCTCTTATCTGCTCCAGTCGCTTGTTGCCGGAAAAATCAAAGTTGATGAAGTGCTGGAGTTCGCTCCATGATAAGAAAACAATATTTTTCTGAAAATCTGCAATGTCAGTACCTTTGAATTTATACTCAAATGTTTTGTACTCAAGATTTTTATTGTATTTCTTTTTTGTTGCCCAGTTCATAAACCATTTAAACAAGATCATGTACTTGTAATTTGTGGTGTTATTGAGCTTTTTTTCCTTTTGCAAGTATTCTATGTAGTTTTGAAAAAAGTCCTCTGTAATGTCAGGAAACTGCAAAATTCGGCCATATTTTAAACAATAATCCTCCACGTGAGATTTTAAAGTTTTGATTTTTTTGATAGTGCTTTCAGTCCAGTTTTTCCGCTTGCTTTCGGTGTCGATGAAAAGCTGAATATAATCCGGGATTGATACTGGTCTATTTAATTCCGCTGTGGTTTCATCGATAATGCCCTCTTTTTTCTTTAGCTGTTTCGATAATTCACTCCACAAATAACGCTTCGTGATTGTCAAATTCAATTTAACTGCATCATTGTATATTTCCGGCAAAAGTATATCAATATGGTTAATCCTCTTGTTGATGGTTCCGGCGGAGGTTCCATCGCTGTTGAAATTATTGTTCTTTACCCTCCCGGCTTCATCGTTCCATTTGTCGCTGTCGATCCTGTACCCTATCGGATAAATAACACGCTGGCCATCGAATTTAAACTCGACAAGTATCGGTACATGGTCGGTTATAACCTGGCCTGTATTCTTGTCTTTGCGTTTTTCTAATTTGAAACGCTTAATCTCTAAACTTTTTCTTGCTTTCATGATGGAGTGTTTTCTTTTTACACTCCAAAATTACACTCTATTTTTGTTTTATGCAAATTAATTTTAATTTATTTTGTTTTTTGTTGAAAACATTATCTATCTTTGTGTTGGTGCAATATAGGGATATAATAAATTAAAATTTTATCTTTGATTAAATCATGTAAATAGAGCCGTACGCTCCACGGAGTGGAGCGTACCAAGGCAGCGAAAGCTGCCTTTTTTGTTTTGCAAAACAAAAGGAGCCGAAGTTTATCCCGATGAGCCTGCTACATCGGGAACTCCCGTACGCTCCACCATAGTGGAACATGGCAAAATATGTTCCTCATTTTTTTTACCTTCTCTCGCCTTCCCCTTTCATTACTAATAATCCAGAACATCGCTTCATTCATTTACGGTGTTCGAACTGCTCCATCCTTAAAAATGATACCATTTGGGAAAATAGAAGCCATACCAGAATAAAACAACAAAATGTATCAAGCAGCGGGATGGCATTTCTTTGAATAGAATTCAAAGGACTAAAAAACTTTATATAATTGATAATATATACAAATTCAATATAATGCTGATTTTAAGCACCCGCCTTATCACTGAAGCGTTTTGAAAATCAATTTGCCCGCCGGAATTAAGGGCGAACAAATTGATTATCTCATCACACATTATTATTATTAAAATATTTAATCAAATTATTAGAGTTTCAAGACTTTGTGATTTTTTTAATCAAACAACATTATTTGTAAAATTTATTCAAAAATATTTGCTAATTAACGATTATTTTTATACTTTTATGTAAGTTTTTTATAAAATCTCACAATATGAAAAAAAATATCATCACACTGGCGACCATCCTTGTATTAACCGGATGGATTAATATGACATTTGCGCAAAATGTTTATATTCCTGATATCAATTTTAAAGCGGTTTTGGTAAGCGATTCGAATATCAATACGAACCATGATGGAGAAATACAGTTTTCGGAGGCAAACTCTTTTCTTGGAACGCTGTACGTTTACAATTCCAACATTTCTGATCTTACAGGCATAGAGGCGTTTACTAATATCTCGGTTTTAAACTGCGCCATGAACAATTTGTCGAGTCTGGATCTGACTTACAATACCGCACTTGTTAATTTGTCGTGCAACAACAACCAGTTGACAAGTATTGATGTTTTACATTGTGCAGCCCTGACTTCAATTGATTGTAATAATAATCTGTTGACAAGTTTGGATGTATCTGTTTGTACTGCACTCATGTTATTGAATTGCAGCAATAACCAGATAACGGCTCTTGATTTATCTGCCAATACGGCTCTTACTGTTTTAAGTGTTCATTTCAATCAGTTATCTGGTTTGAATGTGTCTTCCCATACGGCAATTACTAATTTATCCTGTAATAACAATCTGCTGACAAGCATCGATATATCCGGTTGTTCTGCTCTTACTGCTTTGGAATGTGGTATCAATCAACTAACGAGTTTGGATGTTTCCACCAATACAGACCTTATACAACTTTACTGCTACCAAAACCAAATAACAAGTTTAGATGTGTCAAATAATCCGTATCTTACCGAATTGGTCGCTTATGTGAATTATTTGACAGCTTTGGATATCTCAGCCAATACCTCTGTTAATAATCTTTGGTGCTATTCCAATCATTTAACAAGTTTGAATGTAAAAAATGGAAACAATGACAATTTTACATTTTTCAGAGCAGCCAACAACCCTAACCTGAAATGTATACAAGTAGATGATGCAGTCTGGGCAAATGCAAACTGGGCTAATTATAAAGACGCCGGAGCAATCTTTACAGAGTATCCCGCTTTAACAGCGAGTGTGAGTATTTCTGTCAACCCGCCAGCCACTGTATGTCCGGGAACTGATGTGACATTTACAGCAACTCCAATAAACGGGGGGATATCGCCGACATTTCAGTGGCTGGTGAACGGTAATAATGTGGGCTCCAACAGTTCTGTTTATTCAGACTCTACACTTGAAAATTATGATCAGGTGCGATGTATTATGTATTCAAGCGAAACTTGTCTGATTGCAAACCCTGTATATGATTCTGTTATTGTTTCGATTTTTCCATCTGTAGCAGTTAATCCGGGAACGTACGGTCCGGTATGCACTAATACAGCTCCATTTGAGTTGAACGGAATTCCTCCCGCCGGCATTTTCTATGGTCCGGGTGTAACAGATAGTATGTTTTATCCTTTGTTAGCTCAGCCTGGTTCGCATAATATTTTGTATGAATATAACGACGGAAACTGCACATATACGGCATCTGCCAATATTATCGTCTATAATCCTCCGCTTGTCAGCGCAGGACAGGATATTACCATGGTTTGTACAGATAGCATAGCAATTCTGAACGGCTTTTCATCTGATTCCCTGGTAAATTATTATTGGGTTGCAGAGGACACCAGTGCAATTATTTTAAATGCAAATACGCAAACGGCAACAGTTTACTCTCCGGGAAAATATATTCTGACTGTCTTAAATAATTTGACGGGCTGCTATGCTTGCGATACGGTACAGGTATTTCCTGACACATGCGGCATTCAGCCGTACTATCCACCTCCGCCCAATGGTAAAAATGATTCTTTGATAGGCCCGGAATTAAGCCAGTTGTATCTGTACCCACAGAATATGGATAGTGTGGAAAATGTTTTTATGTTGGCCGGAGATTCCGTTTATATTGAAGTAATTATAATACAAGGACAGGAAAATTCTGCCCGTACTATGCTTCAATCATTGGGTATGACCGATACCGTTCAACACGGAGATTCGACTTTAGTTGTCTCCGGAAAATTTCCGATAGGGAATTTGCCACAGCTTAATCAATACCCGGAACTTTTTGTTTATGCCCGGCCGATGTTTCCACCTATAGCATCAAGCGGAATAGCATATACGCTTGGAGATTCGTTTCAACATTCTGATATAGGCAGAAGTGCTTTTGGATTAGACGGACAGGGCGTGAAAGTGGGTGTGTTATCCGATAGCTACAGAACTATTCCGGGCCGTCCTGACTCGACTGATGTGTTGAACGGTGACTTGCCGGGGTTTGGAAATCCGGATACTAATTTAGTGCCCGTGCAGATTCTAAAAGATTATCCTTATGGAAGAAGAACAGATGAAGGAAGAGCCATGCTGCAGATAATCCATGATATCGCTCCTAAGTCCACGCTCGCCTTCCGCACAGGTTTTCTCACACCAGAAAATTTCGCTCTGGGTATCAGGGAACTGCAGGCTTCAGGCTGCAATATTATTTGCGACGACATCACATACATTACCGAGCCATTCTTTACAGACGGCGCTGTTGCTGAAGCAGTGAATGATGTCACAGCTCTGGGAGTTGCCTATTTCACTGCCGCAGGAAATTTTAATTCCAATTCATATGAAGCCACATTCTCTCCTGTGTCCACACCATCAGGCATCACAGGATTCGCACATGATTTTGGCGGTGGAGATATTTTTCAAAGCGTTACACTTGCTCCGGGTAATTATACTATAGTTCTTCAGTGGGAAGATGATTTTTATTCCCTCTCCAAATCGGCAACCGGTGCTGCAAATGATTTTGATATTTATTTAACCGATGATGCCGGCAAAATACTTTTGGGTTATAACAGAGTTAATATCGGCAACGATCCATACGAAGTATTACCGGTTTCGGTTAGATCATCGACCAATGCAAATATTATGATCGTCAGAGCAAATCCGGTAGGAGCAAATGCCAGATTAAAATATATTGTTTACCGCGGTAATCTTACCCAGAATGAATATCTGACCGGAACATCCACGGTGGTGGGGCAGGCAAATTCGGCCAGTGCCATTACCGTTGGGGCAGCTAATTTTTCTTACATGGATCCCGTAACTCATCAATGCCATGACACTCCTGTTTACACAGCGTCTTTTTCTTCAAGAGGAGGAACAGTTATGAACAGTGTGGACAGGCATAAACCAGACTTTGTAGCGCCAAACGGCTTCAAAACCACGGTCAATCTTGGAGGAATGAAATGTGCCGGTGATATCTCGTCTTCTTATAATTTCTATGGCACATCGGCTGCCGCCCCGCATGCAGCTGCCGTTGGGGCATTGCTGCAGCAGGCAAAAAAGAAATATTATGACCAGTCGTTTACTCCGGAGCAGATCCGTTCAATTCTTCAGAGTACCGCAGCGGATATGGATGCTCCCGGCTATGATGTTAATTCTGGTTATGGACTTATTGATGCTTATGCAGCATTATCTGCTTTCGCAGCACCAACTCCCAACCTAATTTCACTTGACGTTCCTGCCGGTATCACCCCCGGAACGGTGTCATTTACTTTGACCGTAACCGGGCAATTCTTCACCAATAACAGCATAATTTATTTCCGCGATATTGCATTGACAACAACGTTCATTGATGACACTCATCTTTCTGCAGTCATTCCTGATTTTGTGGGCAATCCTCCAATAAAAGTTTTTAACCCTGCAATTACTCCGGATTCACTTGATGGCGGATTTTCCAATACACTTTATTTCTTTGCGCCGGTTCGTAAAAATGTGCTTATCAGAGCAGATAATAAGGTGAAAAAATTCGGAGAAGCGCTTCCGTTATTCACAGCCACAGTGACTGTTGATGGTCATTCACCAGAAAATGAAGGACTGACGTTAAACGATTTAGATCTTGACACGATTCATTATACCCTTCCTGCAGGTATAAGTAGCATGAGCGATGTGGGGCAATATTTCATTGATCCCGGCGCTGGTCCTTTTGGTACTGAATTGACTGAACTTTACAATTATATTTTCATCACACATTCAAATTACTATAATTACGGTTTTACTTCGCCCGGTTTGCTTACCATAAACAAAATGCCGCTTTTAATTACTCCAAATGACAAAACTGTTTTGTTTGGAGACAAGATAGACGGAACAGAATTTACGTATACATATTCATACGATACATCCGGTATTGCACAAGGAGATCTGGCCGGATTCCTGAATAACCTGAAGAATATTTACGAGCCATCTATTGCAAAGGAAATTGTATTGATCGATGACAGAGATCTATATAACGGTGCCACTTTAAGCGAGGCAGATCTTGCAAATCTTGCCTTCATATCAGGAAGTAGGGGTATCGCAAACGGGAGCAGAGGTATTGCAAACGGAAGCAGAGGCATTGCTAACGGTACTACACCTGATACTACTTACGTTGTGGACATCACTTATCAATCCCTGTTTGAGTATAATATAAACGACAGTGCTGCTTACTTATATGATTCTGTACTTATGATTAACGGTTCACGTGGAATAGTTAATGGTTCACGGGGAATCGTAAACAGCGAGTCTCTGGTGGACGGTAGCGCATTGATAAATGGCAGCCGTGGAATTGCAAATGGGTCAAGGGGAATTGCGAACGGTAGCCGCGGTATTGTTAATAACGAGGAGTTAGATGGTGTTAGCAACACAAATACGGCAGTTATTATTCATGAAGCTGACCTGGATACTCCTGAAAATCCTGATTCGGTATTCCAGTTGCTTTCAATAAGTGCTATAAGCGGCTTAACTTCAGGTGAACACTGGATTGTGCCCGGAGGATTTTTAAGTTCCAATTTTGAAGTTCATTATGGGTTAGGCCATTTATTTATTGATCCTTATGAAATTAAAGTCCAGGTTAAAGATACATCTACATTATATGGCACAGCTCCTTCATTTACATCAGTGATTTCGGGTTATCAATATGACGACAATGCATCAACTGTATTTACAGGTAATATTATATATACGCCACCAGGCAACACCCTGTTCACTGTTGGAACTCATACCATTACTCCGGGCGGATTAACATTGATACAACCCACAAATTATTACCTTATTTATGTGAATGGTATATTGAACGTAACTCCACTTACAGAATATTGCACTTACGGACAGGGCTTCTGGGGAAATGCAGGGAATATGGACTGTTCAGGCAATACTGTTACCACCATTATACCTGCCTTGTTAACTACAGCTTTAGTAAACGGCTGCGGTACACGAAAAATTACCATAGGCACTACTGAGGCGACATGTCTTATAGATAAACTTCCCTCTGGCGGGCCATCAGAGAAACTTCCTGTCGGAGATGTTAGTTGTGCAAATGCTACAGGTAACCAGTACCTTAAAAATGGCAGATTTAAGAGTAACCTTCTCGGTCAGGAAATGGCCCTGGCGTTATCAGTACGTCTGCAACCAGCACTGGGTTCATTGCGTATCACCGGTCAGTTTATTACAACCAGTGCTGCCTCTGCCTGTGTTAACGGGCTTCCTGTACAAGGTACAAAACATACTTATGAACTAAAAAAATCAGTGATAAATTATCTCAGCACAAACAATACCGTTTGGGATCTCATAAAAATTGCCAACCAGGGACTTGGCGATGCTCTTCCCCCCCATGCTCCGTCACTTAATGACATTGGAAGCACGATCAATGCATTATTAAATGCCTTTGCCAACTGCAAAATCCTTGATGGATTCTCGAATAAAAAAAGTTTGATGGCAGAAGTGGACGAAGCCACCGAAAGTTCTAACAATAGTTTGTTTATACATCCAAATCCGACTTCAGGCAACACAACCATTTCCTTTTTAGCTGTTGATGGAAACGAGGCAACAATTGATATATATAGTGTCTGCGGCTCACATGTATCAAGGGTTCTGTGTGGCACTATTTCAGAAAACGGAATTTATTCTGTTGAAGTGGATTGTTCTTCCTTTTCCAAAGGATTATATTTTATACGACTTATGGTTGATGGAGAAACATCTGTTGGCAAATTGGTTATTATTCAATAATAACCTCAATTATTTTATCTATGCATACAAAATCGGATAAGCCATTTTCCATGGTAATATTTAAAATTTTTTGGTGTATACCTATCTTCTTTTATTATAGTATTTGCGTTGCACAGCAGAACCGTACTGACAGTTTGAAAAAAATAATCGCGACTGCAAAGGACGACACAAACAAAGTCAATACACTGATCGATCTGAGCCAAAATTATCTGAATACCGACACTAAAACAGCGTTAATTTATGCTATGCAGGCAAAAGATCTGGCCGAAAAACTTAATTTCCAAAACGGCAAAGGATGGGCTTTAAAGAAGATAGGGCAGGTTTATAATATACAGAGCGACTATGTAAATGCCTTACAGGCATGGAAAGAGGCACTGAAAATTTTTGAGGTAAGCGGGAACAAACTTGGCACTTCAAATATGCTCAACAATATCGGTGTTATTTACTACAATAAAAGCATGGAAGACAGCGCACAGGATTATTATCTGAAATCGTTGAAGGTGGCCGAAGAAATAAAAGACACATTTAGAATTGCGACTGCTCTTACCAATGTAGGAGGTGTTTATAGTAATAAACCTGCCACTTACGAAAAAGCGATGCAATTTCACCGCAATGCTTTATTGCTCAGCATTGCCATTGGCGACAGCGAACTGATCGGAAACAGCAACGGTAATATCGGTGAACTGTTTGTAAGTATGCAAAAACGTAACACGAGCAGTAACAGGTATTTGGATTCTGCTCTGGTTTATCTCAAAAGAGCGTGTAATTTTTATTCACATTCTATAAATCAATCTTATGCATTGGTTGTTATCGGAAAAGTTTATATGATAAAAAAAGATTTTGCCAATGCAGTTGACTATTTCAACCGGGGGTATGAAATGGCGAAAGTTTTTGATTCAAAACTTGATATGGCTCAGGCGCTTCTCGGTATTGCAGAAACCGACACCTGTAAAGGAGACTTCAAATCAGCCATAGATGTTTATACCGAAGCTGAAGCAATGTTCAAAGATATAGGCCTGGAGGAAAGTTATGATCTGGAAAAAGTATACCAGGGACTTGCAACTTCTTACTTTTCATTAGGTGATTTTAAAAATGCATATAAATATCAGTCTTTGCTTATTGATGTTAAGAAAGCCATCTATAATCTTGAGGTCGATAAAAAACTCGGAACTAAATTATTTGCATACGATATTGAAAAAAAACAGGGCGAAATTAATTTGCAGCAGGAAGTTATTTCGCGCCAGAAACTCATCCGCAACGGGTTCATAGGCGGTTTTGCCGTAGTGCTTTTATTTGCCGTAATATTTTTATCGCAACGCAACAAGATAAAAAAAGGCAAAAAACGCAGCGATGAACTGCTGCTTAATATTTTACCCGAAAAAGTAGCTGAAGAACTTAAAGTGAAAGGCAGCGCCGAAGCGAAACTGATCGATGAAGTATCGGTGTTGTTTACCGATTTTAAAGGTTTTACAGCTTATTCGGAAAAAATGACCCCGAAAGAACTGGTGAAGGATATTCATGAATGTTTCTCTGCTTTCGATCATATCATGGAGAAATACGGAATGGAAAAGATAAAAACCATAGGTGATTCGTATATGGCTGCCGGCGGATTGCCCACACCAAACAAAACACATGCTGAAGATGCTGTGAGAGCAGCGCTCGAAATAAGCCGGTTCATTGCAGAAGGTAAAGCCCGAAAAATTGAAATTGGTGCGCCTTACTTCGAAATACGTATCGGTATACATACCGGGCCTGTTGTTGCAGGCATCGTTGGCGTAAAGAAATTCGCGTATGATATTTGGGGCGATACGGTAAATACTGCCAGCCGAATGGAAAGCAGCGGTGATGTGGGGCAGGTAAACATCAGCGGCGCCACTTATGAACTGGTGAAAGATAAATTCGCTTGTACATATAGGGGAAAAGTACAGGCAAAAGGCAAAGGCGAAATTGATATGTATTTTGTGGAAGGTATTTTATTGTGAATAATGCGTTCGATAATAGGCAAACCATTCAGAGTCAATTTTGAAATTCGGTACTGGCAATATTTCATCAGTCCCTTTTTCTCAGGGCATTTGCAAGCTCTGCTATTGATTTTGCGACTTTAATAAGTGAGTTCAAACATAACCCTCATTGCTCCACACAGAGGAGCGTATGAAAGCAGTGTTAGCTGCCTTTATTGTTTGCAAAAACAAAAAGAGTTGATGTATTATTTCAGCGATGGCATTATTTGGGGTTTTTGCTACATTTGTAATTTGAAAATCAGCATGAACAATGAAGGTCTGTATAGCCGAAAAACCCAGCGTAGCTAAGGAACTTGCCCGTATTTTGCAGGCCGGTACGCGAAAAGACGGATATTTTGAAGGAAATGGTTATCAGGTGACATGGACCTTCGGACATTTGTGCATGCTCAAAAATCCCGATGATTACACTCCCGACTGGAAATTCTGGCGCATGAATGCCCTGCCCATGATCCCGCCGCGTTTTGGTATAAAACTCATTGAAAATGATGGCGTTAAAAAACAGTTCGGCGTCATTAAAAAACTTGTCACGGAATGTGCTGAAGTAATAAATTGTGGTGATGCCGGAATGGAAGGAGAACTCATACAACGCTGGGTGCTGACAAAAGCCGAATGCTCAAAACCAATGAAACGCCTATGGATATCTTCGATGACCGATGAGGCAATCAGAGAAGGTTTTGAAAAGCTCAGGGAGGGAAATGATTTCGATCGCCTGTACATGGCCGGTAATGCCCGTGCTATTTGCGACTGGCTGCTCGGGATGAACGCCAGCCGTTTGTACACTTTGAAGTATGCCGGCGGGAAGGGCGTATTATCCATAGGAAGAGTACAGACGCCGACACTGGCGCTGATCGTCCGCCGCTTTGAGGAGATTCAGAATTTTGTATCCAAACCTTATTGGGAAATAAAAACCAGGTACAGGGACGTAAATTTTACTTATACCAAAGGCCGTTTTGAAACGGTTGAGGAAGCCGCCCGCATCATCGAAGATATTAAACCCCATTTATTCGAAATAGTCTCTTTTGAACAGAAAAAAGGAAGTGAAGCACCACCCAGGTTGTTCGACCTGACAGCATTACAGGTTGAATGTAATAAAAAATTCAGTTTTACAGCCGAAGACACGTTAAAGTATATTCAAAACCTTTACGAAAAGAAAATGGTGTCCTACCCGCGCGTGGACACCACTTTTCTGCCTGATGATATGTATCCCAAGATAAAAGATATTTTGAAAAATATGGAACCTTATGCCAATTTTATTGCGCCATTGCTTGAAAAGCCTATCAGAAAAACAAAAAAAGTTTTTGACAATGCCAAAGTTACCGATCACCATGCAATCATTCCTACAGGGATAAAGCCTTCAAGCCTTATCTACGAGGAGAAAAGAGTTTATGACCTCATTGCACGCCGGTTTATAGCGGCCTTCTATCCCGACTGTATCGTATCAAACACTACCGTCACAGGAAAGGTTCTCGCTTATGAATTCAAAGCTACTGGCAAAGTCATTCTTGACGACGGCTGGCGCGTGCTGTATCCCAAAAAAGAAAACGAAAAAGACGCAGAAACAGAAACAACCGATGACCAGATCATGCCGGTTTTTGTGAAGGGTGAACAGGGCGAACACATTCCTGAACTGATCGAAAAACAAACTCAGCCCCCTAAGATGCATACGGAAGCCACCCTGCTCAGAGCCATGGAAACTGCAGGCAAACAGGTGGAAGATGAGGAGCTCAGGGAACTTATGAAAGTAAACGGCATCGGACGCCCTTCAACACGTGCTAATATCATTGAAACCTTGTTCAAAAGAAAATATATAATCCGCGAAAAGAAAAACCTTGTGCCAACACAAACCGGTATCGGGCTGATAAACACTATCCAGAATGAACTTCTGAAATCGGTGGAACTAACCGGACAGTGGGAAAGAAAACTTCGGCTGATTGAAAAAGGTGAATATGATCCAAAAAGTTTTCTTGAAGAAATGAAGGGTATGGTCAGGCTCTTGGTTGAAGAAGTGAAACGTGAAAATTACAAAACAATATATATTGAACAGGATGTAAAACCTGAAGAAAATAATCCGGAAAAGGCAGAACCCCCCAAATTAGCTGAAAAAGAAAAAAACACGGCAAAAAAAGATAGTGATAAAAATACGGATTGGACTGCCGTATCCTGCCCGAAATGCGGAAAAGGCAAAATCCTGAAAGGGAAAACAGCTTATGGCTGCAGCGAATATAAAAACGGATGTGCCTTCAAAGTTTTGTTTGAACAATACGGGAAACAACTTACCGAAAAACAAATTTATGCTTTGATCCTCAAAGGTAAATCTCCTAAAATAAAAGGTTTGCATGTCAATGGGAAAATCATTGATTCGGTCTTGATTTGGGATAATATGTTTAATATAGTTCCCCATCCCCCCTTACCATGATGCAGAATGACAATTTTTCTGATGGAAAACTAAGTTTTCTATTGATCTTACAAGGCTTTCATCTTTTCTGGTCCTTGATCAATCTGTGTTAATGAAATGGATAAAACGAAAAAAAAACAGACATCTCCAATTAAACAACCTCAAAAGGAAACCAGGGGGGTATTCAGGCATCGTAAAATAATTACTGTCTCTCTTTCTGTCATTGTTTTATGTGTTATAACAGTCATGGTTTTCCAGCCGGGTTTCAAAGCCGGATTCACCAACTGGGACGACCCTGATTACGTACTTTCTAATACCTGCATACATAGTTTAAGTGCTGACCATATCCGTATCATGTTCACCGATGCTGTGGTTTTTAACTACCATCCGCTCACGCTTCTGTCCCTTGCCATTGACTTTTCCAGGGCTGGTATCAACAGCGCCACGGGCATGCCCGATCCTTATCCCTTTCATCAGACAAATATTATACTACATATTTTAAATACATTATTAGCTTTTTTATTGATTTTTAAACTGTCTGGCAGGAAAATTTTTGTGGCATTTTTTACGGCTTTTCTTTTTGCTGTTCATCCTGTACATGTCGAATCTGTGGCCTGGATATCCGAAAGGAAAGATGTTCTATATGCCTTCTTTTTTCTCATTTCCTTATTGTTTTACCTGCGTTATGCTGAAAATAATGAGGCACTGGCTTATGGACTCTCCTTGTTGTTCTTTATTTTATCATTGCTTTCCAAACCTGCTGCGGCGCCTGCCGGTCTGATCCTTTTTCTTATGGATTATTACCGCGGGCGCATTAAATTACCAGGTTTCAGAGTTTCAGAACATTTAAAACTTATTGTAGAAAAACTACCTTTTATTCTTTTCGGCCTTGCTATTCTGTTACTTACTTTTAACATCCAGCAAAAGTCTGACACTGTGGCCGATTTCCGTTTTTTCAGCGTTCCGCAGCGCATATTTATTTCTTTTTACGGATTTTATATGTACCTGCAAAAACTCCTTATCCCAATCAATCTTTCTGCTTTCTATCCTTATCCCATCAAAGATATCCATGACGGCATTCCGGTCAGTTTTTACATCACTTTTATTATGTCCCTGCTGATTCTGGCATTGACATTTATTTCTGTAAAAAAAACACGGGTTGTTTTTTTCGGGATACTGTTTTACCTGTTCATGCTGTTACCTGTGCTTCAGTTTGTTTCGGTCGGGAGTTCCATTATTTCGGAAAGATATACTTATGTTCCATATATCGGGATTTTTTTCATGGCTGGAATGGGATTGCACCATTTATGGAACAGCAGAAAAAAAATCATGCATAAACTCCATATACCTTTGATTATCATAATTGTAGCTTATCTTACGGTAATGGCAGTTTTAGCTGAAAGTCGGACTCATGTCTGGCATAACAGCGAAACATTATGGACGAATGTCCTTGAACAATTTCCTGATTTGCCTGCCGCATATAAAAATCGTGGTAATTACTATGCAAGCGAGGCCAATCAAGCAGATAAAGCGCTGAGCGACTATGAAAAATTTCTGAAACTTGACTCGACCGACGCTTCGGCATATAGCAACCTGGGAAATATTTACTCTATGAAAGAAGAATACCAGAAAGCCATAAGCGTATATTCAAAATCTGTCTTTCTGGATAGTATTTCACAAAAACCGCCGCTGACCACCAGTTACAGTTTTAATAATTACTCCAACAGAGGCTTTTCGTACCTGAAAACCGGCCGCTACGTTCAGGCGTTAAAGGATTATTCTCTTTTGCTGCAGCGATTCCCCGATGATGAAAAGCTGCATTTTAACAGGGGGCTTGCACTGGCAAACACAGGTTCTTACAACGAAGCCGTGGCAGATTTTCTGGACTGTTTGCGTCTGGATGCGGACAGCCCCAATCATAGCGCTACCCTTTATAATTTGTCTTCCTGTTATTTTATGCTCGGTGATTTTACCCGTGCATCCGACTTTTTATTGCAGGCAAGATCAGCCGGTTATCCGGTTGATGATGCATATTTTAAACACGTTCAAAACAGGGCAGGGATAAAATAAACCTTTTTTATTCCGGAACCCTTTAAGCAACAGACTTTGGGCTATTTCCTGCTTTGTCTGTAAATGAAAGATGGTAAACACTGTACCCGGGCCGGCAGGCCGATGATGACTTCAAAGGAATCAGTCTGCCATGATGGCCGTTTCGTGCTGAAAAAATTAGTATCCGTTAATTTAGTGTAATTGCCTGATTTGAACTTTTACAATATTGGTTCAGGGCATTTTTTGCCTGGTTATTTCCAAGTTGTGAAGCCTTCAGGTAATACTCACAGGAGATTAGATAATCCCCTTTTTTTCGTTTAAGTTCGCCCAACAGAAAAAGCGGTTCGGAGTTGCCGGGATCTCTGTTTTGAGCAATTTTAAAGAATTTTTCGGCTTTTTCGTATTCTTTAAATTCCATATAAATCCAACCGGCATTGATATACGAAATGATGAGGGTTTGATCTAATTCAATGGATTTTTCATATGCATCGGCAGCATTTTTGTAATTTTTCATCTGCATATGGAACCAGGCAAGGTTTTGCCATACAAGGGCATTTTGTGGGTAAAGTTGCGTATTTAACACAAAATCATTTCCGGCTTTTCCTGCTTCATTATTATAAAAATAGGCATAGCCCCGGTTTGTCAGGGCGTTCATATTGCCGGGTTCTTTTGATAAAACATAAGAAAAATCCCGGATGGCGCTGTTATAATCTCTCAGCTGTGCATAGGCCCTTCCTCTTTTGATATAAGTCTGGATCATGGCGGGATTTATGGTGAGCACTTTGTTGAAATCCTTTACGGCTCCGGCCGCATCCCCGTTCATATATTTCACATATCCGCGGTTATCATAGGCAAGGCTATAATCCGGATTAAGTTCTATAGCATCAGTAAAACACTTCTGAGCCTCTTTTAATTTGCCCTCAGCCATCAACGTTAACCCTAAATTATTATATGAATCCGCCTGATAGGAATTTAACTCAATAGCTTTGCGAAAATCGCGGCGGGCATTTGCCAGATTTTTTTTATTTAAAAAATAAATGCCGCGGCTGTTGTATGCATTCGCCAGGGAAGAATCGGTTTGTATGGCCAGGTTAAAATAAAAAATTGCCACACTGTCGGCGCCTCTGTCCCCGTATATTTCTCCAATATGAGTGTATGCAAGTGATTTTAGTTTCTTGTCTTTGTTTAAACGGAGAAATGAATTAAAATCTTTTAGTGCATCACCGTCATTCTTCTGTGCCATAAAGGCAAAAGCCCTGTTGAAATAAGCCCCCGGATCTTCAGGATCAAGTGCCAGGGCCTTATTAAAACAAATAATTGCGCTGTCGGCCTGTTGATGGCTCATGTATGACGCAGCCAGATTACAATAAGCAAAAGATACAGACGGATTCTTCTGTAAAACATCAGTAAAAAGGGTATCTGTGTTTTCCCACACCTGGCATCGCTTATATGTTGTAAAAGAAAGTGTCCCCATCAACAAAACAAAACAAACAATGAGTACTTTTTTTAATTTCTGTCTTTGAAATAAATAGTGCTCCCCGGCAGAGGCCACACAAAAAAACAGACCAAGATAGGCAAGGTAGCTATATCGGTCGGCAACGATCAGACGCCCTTCAATGGGAATTAAATGAAGCACTATCGAGATATTTGTTAAAAAGAAAAACCATCCGAAAAAAAACAAATCCGGGATTTTTTTTCTTTTTACGATCAGTAACACAGTTACAATAATGGTCAGGGCAAGTACAATCAACGTTACATAGTACACAGAGGGCAAGTCCCCTCCTGGAAGCCGCACCGGGTAGGGGTGAACGGCATTCATCGGAAACGGGAAAAAGAAACTCTTTATGTAAAACCATAACGCATAACCTGCAAAAAGCAAGCGTTCCGAAAAGAAATAGGGTTTTTGACTTCCTGCCATATTGTCCCATAACCAGAGTTCATAGTGGGTAAAACCATAAATCAGAAAAACCAGCCCGGCCAGCCCGGTTAAACTAATTATTATACTGCTGACAGATTTTTTTACATCTGAGATTCTTTTTTTCAGCAATAAATATATCGTTACCAGAGCGGTTGATAATATTAAAACCTTTATCCCTAAAAAAAAGAAAAAAAAGAAAACAATATATAGTAATACGATTTTCTCAAGTATCAGGTCAATACTGAGTTTTCTGTGGCAAAAAATATCAATCAGGACTAAAGAAAAGGGTACTATAATACCCTGAATTTTTGAGAAAGACGCCAAAATTGTCATCAATGCTGTCAAAATGAAGTAATAATACTTAAAATTGTTTTTTACATATCCGAAATAAAATGTAAAGGCAAGTAGTGAAAACATGGTGAATAACAGGTCTTTTATTTCAGATATCCATGCCACAGACTCGACACGCATGGGGTGTAATGCAAATAGTATTAAAACAAGGGCGACAGTGTAAATAGTATCAGAAAACCTTTTTATAAGTGCGGATAATAATATCAGATTTATTAAATGTAGTATAATACTTAACCAGTGAAAGGGTGCAGGATTATTGCCCCAAAGCTGATACAATACCGAATATACGGTCAGTGTGATAAATGTAAACCGTTCATGCAGGAAATTGTGACGAATGGAGTGCCAGTCCATATTTGTCACATAAACATTTTGGGTTATTTGAGCATCATCGTCCCATTGAAGAAAATCATATCCGGTAATTTGAAAATAAGAAAAAAAAGTAACAAACAATAGTATAATGAGGATTATTGTTCGATACCCTGGTACTGAAGATTTTGCCTTGATCGTTATCATTCCTTATCAATTCAATTTTAGAACTGTTTTGATTTTATGTTACATAAGATTTATGATGGATTTTTTTGCGAAACGAGGCAGATTTTGCAGACATAATTCATCCTATGTCGAAAAATCTAACGAAGTTGCAGCAAAAAAGACGCATAAAGATATGAAAAGATAAAATCAAAACAATTTCTTACATTCAATAAAACAAAAATAAGTAAACTTTTGATTTTTGTATAGATTAATGTTATATAAATATTTTTGTGATTGGCGGGATTTTTTATATTATTGGGATATGTGTTTATATTTGCAAACAAAAATTTTTCAGGCTATTCCGGTTTAACAGTTATTTTTTTATATTTGTAAAAAATTATAGAATATGAAGATAAAATTTACAATTTTAAGTTTTTTGTTTTTTCTTCCGGTTTCATTATTATTGGCTCAGTCCGACTCTGAATGGAGCCCGGTTGGTTTGACAAGCAATGGTAGAAACGAGGCCTTTGGGGTTGAAGTATGGTATCAGCTTAATAAATGTAACGGTGAAGATGTGGTTTTTATTAAATTTATCAATCATAATAATAATAAGGTGACCGTTGAATGGAGCGATGCCGTTTTTACTAAGGATCTCACATGGATCAGCAACAAAAAGGATAATGCCGTAAAAACTATTGTTCTAAAGGGAAATACTACCCTGGCCGGAGCATGTGAAGATGCAGATATGCAAACCTTGGTCGTAAAAATCCATGATTTTATTGTTAATTCAGCAGACTTTAACCGTTTTAAAGTTGCTTCCTTTAAAGTGTCAGGCGATAAAAAATAAAAAATATTTTTATTTGTTTACTTTTAAAAATCCATCAAATGAAAAACTTATACGTATCAGTTTTTTTGTTATTTATTTTTGTGACAGCAGGGAGCCTCCCTGTTGTTTCGCAGACAGCCACAGCCACCATAACATATAGTGGCTTTCAGGCTTGCGGCGGTTGCACGGTTTGCGGGGCAGATTATTGGTGTACCAATACCCCGGGAAGTTACTGCGGTGATACACCTCCCTGTATCACAAGAACTTTTTTTGATCCGGTCCCTGCAGGAAACACGGTAACCAATATAACGATCAATTATTGGACCGCAAGCTGTGTAGGCGCCCTGATATATGGAACGCTTAACGGCTTTAATGTGCCTGTGGCCTATGATGGCGCTACCGGCTGTTTGTGCGATGACCTGCCCTGCTCCCTCACTACTTCTGTAACGGCTAATTATCCCTGTGGCGTGCCCGGATATGTATATGGAGGAAATAATTCTTTTCAGTTATGTTCAAGTACCGATATGTGTATTAACAGGGCTGAATTCATAATATCTTATTATCCTACCGAAGTTGTGATACCCAACATTACACCTGCCGGTCCGATTACCATATGCCCGGGGACCAGCCAAATACTGACAGCTAACTCCGGATTCTCTGCATATCACTGGAATACAGGCGCCAATACACAATCAATTACTGTTTCAACAGGTGGAACATATACTGTTACAGTGACAGGTATTACAGGTTGTACATCAAATACGGCCTCCGTATTGGTGACTGTCGCTGATAATACCAACCCGGCCATTACATGTCCGGGTAATATCACCGTGAATAATACTTCGGGCTTATGCAGCGCAGTAGTAAACTATACCCCGCCATCCGGAACCGATAATTGTCCTGCCGCTACCACGGTGCAGACTGCTGGTTTAGGCAGCGGAGCAACTTATCCGGTCGGAACCACCACAAATTCATTCCGGGTGACTGATGTAACAGGTAAAACAGCCAACTGCAGTTTTACGGTTACCGTTAACGATAATCAAAACCCGACGATCACCTGTCCGACAAATATAACAGTTAATAATACTGCCGGTGCGTGTGGCGCTGTTGTGAATTATACGGCTCCTGCAGGCACAGACAACTGCAGTGGGGCGACAACGGTTAGGACGGCTGGATTGGCCAGCGGAGCTACGTTTCCTGTAGGAACTACCACGAATACATTCAGGGTTACAGATGCGGCCGGAAGAACAAATAATTGCAGTTTTACGGTTACCGTAATTGACAACCAGGCGCCTGCTATTACCTGTCCGTCAAATATTACAGTGAATAATACAACCGGAGTTTGCGGAGCTGTAGTGAGCTACACAGCACCTACCGGAACCGATAACTGTTCCGGTGCAACCACAACCCAAACAGCTGGTTTGGCCAGCGGCGCTACGTTCCCGGTAGGTACAACCACCAATACCTTCCGTGTGACTGATGCAACAGGTAAAACAAGTACCTGTAGTTTCACGGTGACGGTTAATGATAATCAGGCGCCGGCTATTACCTGTCCGGCCAATATTACGGTGAATAACACAACAGGTTTATGCGGTGCTGCAGTTACTTATACCGCACCCGTAGGTACAGATAACTGTACCGGAGCGACCACAACCCAAACAGCCGGTCTGGCCAGCGGCGCTACCTTCCCGGTAGGCACAACTACCAATACCTTCAGGGTGACCGATGCAAGCGGTAAGACCAGCACTTGTAGTTTCACTGTCACCGTTAATGATAATCAGGCTCCATCAATTACATGCCCGTCAAATATCACCGTTAATAATACTTCCGGTTTATGTGGCGCCGCGGTTACTTATACCACTCCTGTGGGAACAGATAACTGTACCGGTGCCACCACGACACAAACAGCAGGATTAGCCAGCGGGGCTACATTTCCAGTGGGAACCACTACAAATACATTCAGGGTTACAGATGCCTCAGGAAAAACAAATAATTGCAGCTTTACGGTTACCGTAGTTGATAACCAGGCACCTTCCATTACCTGTCCGACAAATATAACCGTAAATAATACAACAGGTTTATGCGGTGCCACCGTGACCTATACCGCGCCAACCGGAACAGACAACTGTACCGGCGCAACAACAACACAAACAGCAGGATCGGCCAGCGGTGCCACATTCCCAGTTGGGACAACCACCAATACCTTCAGGGTGACCGATGCAACAGGGAAAACGAGCACCTGTAGCTTTACAGTTACCGTAAATGATAATCAGGCTCCAATTATCACATGTCCGTCCAATATTACGGTTAGCTCTACTCCCGGTGTGTGTGGTGCCGTTGTTAGTTTTACAGCACCGACAGGAACAGACAACTGTCCCGGCGCTACCACAACACAAATCTCTGGATTGGCCAGCGGTGCGACCTTTCCTTTAGGTGTTACCACCAACACCTTCAGGGTCACGGATGCTACCGGAAAGACAAGTACCTGCAGTTTTACCGTTACTGTAGGCGACAATCAGCCACCCACTATTACTTGTCCTACGAATATAACCGTAAATAATACCTCTGGTTTGTGCGGCGCCATTGTCAACTATACCACACCGGTAGGAACAGATGATTGCCCCGGGGCTATTACCACGCAAACAGCAGGATTAGCCAGCGGAGCCACTTATCCGGTAGGCGTAACCACAAATGTGTTCAGAGTGACCGACGCCGCAGGAATGACCAGCACATGTAGTTTTACGGTGACAGTTAATGATAATCAGGCCCCGGCCATCACGTGTCCTACCAATATCACGGTAAATAACACCTCGGGATTGTGCGGCGCAATAGTCAACTTCACAACGCCGGCAGGAACAGATAATTGCCCGGGTTCAACTACTACACAGACTGCCGGATTGGCCAGCGGAGCGACCTACCCGGTTGGGGTGACTACCAATACGTTCAGAGTGACCGACGCCTCAGGAAAAACAGCTACATGCAGTTTTACGGTGACGGTTAATGATAATCAGGCCCCGGCCATAACGTGTCCCACCAATATCACAGTCAATAATACATCAGGATTGTGCAGCGCCGTTGTGAACTTTACAGCACCTGTGGGAACAGATAACTGTCCCGGCGCTACTACCACACAAACCTCAGGATTGACAAGTGGTTCTGCCTTCCCTGTCGGTACTACCACAAATTCTTTCAGGGTGACGGATGCCGCAGGAAATACCAAAACATGCAGCTTCACTGTCACTGTTAATGATAACCAGGCTCCCGTTATCACATGCCCTACAAACATTACCGTGTATAATACATCCGGTTTGTGCGGTGCAATAGTTAACTTCACCACACCAACAGGAACAGACAACTGCCCCGGCGCTACCACAACACAAACTGCAGGATTAGCCAGCGGATTAACATTTCCTGTAGGCGTAACCACCAACAGTTACAGGGTGACCGACGCCGTCGGAAATACAGGCATATGCAGTTTTACGGTTACCGTTAATGATAACCAGACTCCCACCATTACTTGTCCGACAAATATTATTGTTAATAGTACGTCGGGATTATGCGGCGCAATTGTAAATTATACTGCACCAACAGGAACAGACAACTGTACCGGGGCAACAACCACGCAAACAGCAGGACTGGCAAGTGGTGCTACTTTTCCTGTGGGCGTTACCACTAATATTTTCAGGGTAACCGATGCAACAGGAAACTCCAGCACCTGCAGCTTCACGGTGACCGTAAACGATAATCAGGCGCCGGCCATTACCTGCCCAACAAATATCACTGTAAATAATACCTCAGGCTTATGCAGCGCCATTGTGAATTTTACAACTCCGGTTGGAACAGACAACTGCCCCGGAGCTACAACAACACAAATATCAGGGCTGAATAGCGGCTCAGCCTTCCCTGTTGGAACAACCACTAATATTTTCAGGGTAACGGATGCGGCAGGAAGTACAAAAACATGCAGTTTTACTGTTACAGTCAATGATAATCAGGCGCCTGTGATTACCTGTCCGACAAATATTACTGTGAATAATACATCCGGAGTATGTGGCGCCATTGTGAACTTTACTGAACCGACAGGAACTGACAACTGTCCGGGTGCCACCACCATACAAACAGGAGGATTAGCCAGCGGATCAACATACCCTGTAGGCATTACAACCAATTCGTTCAGGGTGACCGATGCAGCCGGGAACACTGGTATTTGCAGTTTTACCGTGACGGTTAATGATAACCAGAATCCCGCAATTACCTGTCCAACCAATGTTACGGTTAATAACACATCGGGATTATGCGGAGCAGTAGTTAACTTTACAGATCCGGAAGGAACTGACAATTGCACCGGTGCAACAACAGCACAAACAGGCGGATTAGCCAGTGGTTCTCATTTTCCGGTGGGTGTTACAACCAATATTTTCACAGTAACCGATGCTGCCGGTAATACAAGCACTTGCAGTTTTACTGTAACCGTCAATGATAATGAGAACCCGGCGATTACCTGTCCGACAAATATTACGGTAAATAATACTTCAGGATTGTGTGGAGCAATGGTTTATTATACCGATCCGGCAGGAACGGACAATTGTCCCGGGGCAACAACAACACAAACGGCCGGATTGGCCAGCGGCTCCACATACCCTGTAGGCACAACTACAAATTCATTTATGGTAACTGATGCCGCAGGAAATACAAATACGTGCAGCTTTACGGTTACTGTTCATGATAACCAGCCGCCGCTTATTACTTGTCCGGGAAATATTACAGAAACTAATACTTCCGGTTCCTGCGATGCAGTAATAAACTATTCTTCACCAACAGCTACTGATAATTGTCAAACGATAACAACCACCCAAACAGCGGGTTTACCCAGCGGCTCAGCCTTTCCGGTGGGTACAACGGTGAATACATTTCTTGTGACTGATGCTGCGGGTAACACCAGCGCCTGCAGTTTTACCGTCACCATCCATGATAATGAAGCGCCATTAATCAGCTGTCCATCTGATATCACGGTTAATACCGCAACAGGATTATGCGGCGCACCGGTGAACTATACTATGCCGGCAGGCACCGACAATTGCACAGGCCAGGTCACCGTCCAGACAGCAGGCCTGGCCAGCGGTACCACATTTCCCGTGGGTATAACGACCA
>Ga0209717_1000506_pt1 | contig 47446 bp, 35 predicted proteins | sample AD_UKC048_MetaG_FD_184418 | JGI IMG/M metagenome (GOLD analysis project Ga0209717, IMG submission 184418) | Active sludge microbial communities of municipal wastewater-treating anaerobic digesters from USA - AD_UKC048_MetaG (SPAdes) (version 2) | ecosystem: Engineered > Bioreactor > Anaerobic >...
AATGTCATATTTTATAAAAAGAGGCACGCTATGCGTGCCTCATTATCTAGTTTTTTAATAAATAACTGTGCAAATATAGTGTTATTTTTTATAAATCAAAAATGATTGTTTTATGTTAAAAAAAAATCGTAACTTTATTTGACAAAATTTCATCTACAATTTGTAAAATAATTTTTAATATTTTAATTATGAAACGGATTTTAGTACCTGTCGATTTTTCTGAATATTCAATTGAAGCTTTAAAAGTAGCCTCTCAAATTGCCCGAAAGAACCATTGCGAAATCATTCTTTTGCATTTACTAGAATTACCTCATCGAGTTAATGACACCTTTGGAGACAGCAAGAGCATTCCTGAAATTATTTTTTTTAAAAACAAAGCGATTGAAAATCTCGAAGAATTAATGGAATCACCCTTTTTGAAAGGTATTGATGTATTTGAATCTGTCGAATTTAATAAAGTTGACTTGGGAGTTATTGATTCTAGCAAAAAAAACAATGCTGATTTAATAATTATGGGATCGCACGGAACATCGGGATTCAAAGAATTACTTGTAGGCTCTAATACTGAAAAAATCGTACGATACTCCACAATTCCGGTTTTAGTAATCAAAAAAGAAGCAAAGGAATTTAAAGCGACAAATTTTGTTTTTGCCTCGGATTTTTCAAAAGAAACTATAAAACCTTTTAGAAAAATGCTTGAGTTTGCAAAAATTTTTAACTCGAAACTGTTTTTAGTAACCATTTGCACCCCTTCTAGCTTTAAAACCACGAATACCACAGAAAAAATTATGGAAAATTTCATCGCTAATTTTGATGTTGAAAACTATTCTACCCATATTTTTAACGACACAAACATAGAAAACGGTATTATTAATTTTTCCAAGAGTATAAATGCAGATTTAATAGGAATATGTACCCATGGACGAACAGGATTAGCTCATTTTTATAACGGAAGCATTGGCGAAGACTTGGTTAATCATGCTTCAAAACCTATTATCACTTTCAAAATATGATATTTCTTGGTACTATTAAATAAAAAAGCCTCTCAAAATTTGAGAGGCTTTTTGTTGGTCTACAAGGACTCGAACCTTGAAAGACTGCACCAAAAACAGTTGTGTTACCATTACACCATAGACCAATACCGTTGCTGTTAAGCGAGTGCAAATTTAATACAAATTTTAATTTTTACAAATTTTTATTCTCTTTTTATTAAAAAACTTTCTTCTATTCAGATTGTTTGTAAAATTAATTAATCATTGTGTTGCTTTTAACAACATTTAAAATTTGATAAATCATTGAGATTGATAAGCATAGACTACAATTAATTATTTCAATAAAAACAATTGAAGCGGTATTGATTTAACTTTGGGTAAATTAATAAAAAAAAATGGAGTGTTGAAACTCCATTTTTAATTATTACTTTTATTTAATGTATTACTTTTTCTTAAAAGTACGAATGTAGTTCACAATGTCCCAACGTTGATCATTTGTTATTTCAGTTAATGGCATAGGTCGTCTTGCTTCAGATATTTTCCAAAATAATTCACCATCTGTTTGTTTCTGAATAACATCAGAACCTAAATCGGATACTACTTGTTGAACTTTTTCTGAGTTTGTTCCGTCTCCATTACCGCTTTTACCGTGACATCGAACACAATCTATCTGATAGGAATGTTTCCCTCTTTCTAATGAATATTGATCTGCCGGAAACGGGTTCTTCATTTTCACCGCAGCTTTGGGAGCTTTCAAAGGAGCTTCATGTTGGGCAGAAACGATAGATGCATACAAAAATGCAATTAAAATGAATGCCAAATTTTTAACGATTTGAATTTGATACTTGTTTTTCATAAAACTATATATTTAGGAAGAATTAAAATTGATTTAAAAAAACTTAGAATCACATAAATGACTTTAAAAAACACACTCAAATTTACGTAATTTATTGAATAGCGACATCAAAAAAAGTACTTTTTTATCTATTTATTGTAAGATTTTTGGGAAATATTTTTTCTAACCGTTCAAATAAAAAGAGGACAAAAAGGTGTTAAATAGAACATCCAAAAAACACAAACCCATAACAAGGATACCATTTCAATAATCATCAAAAAACGACCTCTTTTAAAGCGATTTAAACAACCATATATTTGTTTTTGGAAATTTTTGTTAATGCACCTTTCTTTCAATAAAAAAAACATTTTCTTTGTATCTGAAAAAAAATAAATTATTAGCATCTAAATATGGCAACATTTAATTTCAATAAATGGAATACTATCACTGGCTGGTGTGCTTTTGCAGTAGCATTAATAACCTATACACTAACCGTTGAACCCACAATGAGTTTTTGGGATTGTGGCGAATACATTGCTACATCGGCAAAACTTCAAGTGGGACATCCGCCTGGAGCGCCATTATATCAAATGATGGGTGCTTTTTTTGCCATTTTTGCCACAGATGACAAACACGTTGCATTGATGGTCAATATGATGTCTGTTTTTTCGAGCGCCTTTACCATTTTATTTATGTGCTGGTCTTCGTCAATGATTTTAAAAAAAATGATTTCACAATATTCAGAAATCAATAAAAACAATTCAATTGCTATTCTTGGAAGTTCCTTTGTAGGTGCTTTGGCTTTCACTTTTTCGGATAGTTTTTGGGCAAGTGCCGTAGAAGCCGAGGTTTATGCAATGGCTTCCTTGTTTATCGCATTGCTTTTTTGGTTGGGATTGCGTTGGGAACAAGATATGGATTCGCCAAAAGGAAATAAATGGTTACTCGTTATTTCGCTCGTGGTTGGACTTACTTTTGGAGTCCATTTTATGGCATTATTAACCATTCCCGCTATTGGTTTTCTTTATTATTTCAAACATTATAAAGAAGTTACAATCAAAAATTTTATAATTGCGAATATTGTTGTTGTCGCTGTTTTATTATTTATTTTCAAATTGTTATTGCCTTTAACGATGGCTTTCTTTGGTAAAACCGAAGTTTTTATGGTAAACGAATTAGGAATGCCTTTTGACTCAGGAACAATTTTCGTGGTTTTACTTCTCATTGCTTTCTTTTATTTTAGTCTAAAATACACTCATAGCAAAGGATTAATAAAATACAACACACTAATATTGTGCATTCTCTTTATCCTAATCGGATTTTCGACTTGGATGATGTTGCCTATTCGTGCTAACGCCAATACGGTGATTAACGAGAACAAACCATCGGATGCACGCGAGGTTTTAGCTTACTATAATAGAGAACAATACGGTTCGAATCCGTTGTTTTACGGCCCACAATACACCGAAGCTTTTTCTGGTTTGGACAAAGACAATCCTTATTTAGACAAGGCTCCCAATTATGAAAGAGATTATAAAACCGGTAAATATATTATTGTAAATAATTTCAAAAATGCCGAGCAAAATAGTGATGACAAACAAAAAGCTTTTTTGCCTAGATTGTGGAGTGGAGACAATATTGTGAGTTACATCAGTTTTACCAATCCACCTGAGTTTAGACTAAATCCTGATTATCCTTACGAAGAAGAATTACCTAAATATGGTGTAGATCCTAGCCAACTTTCAGAAGAAGATTTGGCTAAAGCCACGGCACAGTTAAGAAATGAAATCGAAAAAACGGTTGTTGAATTTAGAAAAGCCTATGCTCAAAAACAACTTGACACCGAAGATTATGTCAAATTCTTAAGAACCTACAGCGATTATTTAATTGTAGAAAAACCTGCAACAGTTGATAATTTGAGATTTATGGTTGAATATCAATTTGGGTATATGTATTTCAGGTATTTGATGTGGAATTTTGTTGGTCGTCAAAACGATATTCAAGGAAAATATGACTACCAAGACGGAAACTGGCTTAGTGGCATTCCATTTATTGACGAATTGCATTTAGGTACGCAACAAAACTTGCCATCTGATGTATTGAATAATAAAGGACGCAATGTCTACTTCTTTTTGCCTTTAATTTTAGGACTAATTGGTATAATGCATCACGCTAGCAGAGACCGAAAAAGTTTCTATGTACTTTTAGTTTTGTTCCTTTTTATGGGACTTGCCCTAAAAATTTACCTCAACGAAAGACCATTTGAACCTCGCGAAAGAGATTATGCTTTGGTAGGTTCGTTTTATGTTTTTGCTATTTGGATAGGTTTTGGAGTATATGCTTTGTATGAAAGTTTACAAAAATATTTGGCCCCAAAAATAGCTGGCCCATTAATTATTGGTGCTAGTTTACTCGCTGTTCCAGTTCTAATGGCATTCCAAAACTGGGATGACCACGATCGTTCTGGAAAATATACAGCAACAGCATTGGCAAAATCGTATTTAGAATCTTGTGATCCGAATGCTATTTTATTTACTATTGGCGATAATGACACCTTCCCGCTTTGGTACGCTCAAGAAATTGAACACGTCCGTACCGATGTTAAGATTGTAAATACAAGTCTTTTTATGACGGATTGGTATATCGATCAAATGAAAAGCAAATCATACGAATCGAATCCGTTGCCTATTTCATTTACTCATGATGAATATGTGGGTGATAAACTAGATTACACAGCTCATATTCCAAAAGTGGAAAGCCGTTGGGAAATCAAAGATTTTATCAATTTTATTAAAAATCCAAAGTCAACCGTTGAAATGCAAAATGGACAAACCATTCATTTCTATCCAACCAATAAAATCAGAATTCCTGTTGACAAAAACAACATTATCAAAAATAAAGTGGTGGCTGCAAAATACAATGATTCTATTGTTTCTTACATTGACATCGATATCAAAGGAAACGCATTGTACAAAAACAGATTGATGATGCTTGACCTTATTGCCAATAACAATTGGAAAAGACCTATTTATTTCAGCCCAGGTGCATTCGAAGATGAAGATTATTTGTGGATGAAAAACTACCTTCAACTGGAAGGAATGATTTATAAATTGGTTCCTATAAAAACCAAAGTCGACAAAGACACGAATCCAATGGATATGGGCGGACTTGATGCCGACAAAATGTATTCTATCGTAATGAAATGGGATTGGGGAAATAGCCGTGGCGACATTTATCACGATCCCGAAACCAGAAAAAACAGTATTTCCTACCGCTCTGTTCTATCAAGATTAATGGACAAGCTAATTGCTGAAGGAAAACTGGACAAAGCCAAAAAAGTGATCGAATTATCTTTGACAGAAATGCCAGTAGAAAAATTCGGTTATTACTCGATGGTAGAACCTTTTGCAAGAGGCTATTATGAAGTAGGCGAAAAGGAAAAAGCACAGCAACTTCTTGAAAAATTAATAGGCAAATACAAAGAGAACCTAAATTATTACGGCACTCTGAGTCAAGCCGATCAAGTTAGCTTAGCCATTGATATTATAACTGATATTGAGCGTTACAGAAGTTTACTAACTGTAATGAAAGAAAGTGGTGATGTACAATTTTATAATAAAAGCAGACCTGCATTCAATACTTATATCAAAATGTTTGAACGTTTTGAACGCGAAAGAGAGTGATTTTATTAAAAATTGCAAGCCATTTATCAAATAAACAATCATTTGAAAAAAATAATTCTTTTAGTATCCTTATTTTTTGCAATGCTTTCTTTTGGTCAAACATCTGAAAGTATTGCAGAAACTATAAAAAAACGTCAGGATAGTATAATTGAAGAATCTTTGAATTGTGCTACAAAACACAATTATACCATTCAAATGAAAGAATGGCAAGAATGTTTAGACACTGGGCTAAAAAAAGACAGTACAATAGCATATCTATGGCAACAAAAGGCTATGCCCTACTTCAAAGCCAGAAAATATGAAATTGGAATGAATTATCTGGACAAAGCAGTGAAATATGACAAAAAAGAATGGCTTCCCTACAGTGCTTTTATGAAGTGTATTTTTGTAAAAACATACAAAGATGCCATAGTAGATTTTGAAGAGTGTATAAAACTTTATGGTAATGGATATAGAATGGATCATACTTATAATTTCTATGTTGGCTTATGTTATTTACAACTAAATGAATATGCAAAAGCCGAAAAACTCTTTAAAGATTATATTGATGACATCTTCAAAAATAGACAAGGATTAGAACATCCAACGGCTTACTTTTATTACGGAATTTCAAAATATGAACTAAACCAATTTGAAGAAGCCATTGTCATTTTTGACAAAGCTTTAAAAATATATCCTACGCTTTCAGATGCCAAATATTACAAGGCTATTTGCTTACTTAAATTAGGCAAAAAAGAAGAAGCCAACACATTACTTTTAGAAGCAAAGAAAGAACCTAAAGACGGCTATTTTATCAATGAGGACAATGCCATTTATGAAACATATCCTTATCAAGTGCGATGGAAATAGTATGATTTTTTGATAAAATAATTCCTGTTGAATAATGAATTTCTATTGGATAAAAACAAACCGTTTTATTAAAAAAATATTCTCAAATTATATTTGGGATATTCCCAACTCTGAAAACAAAATCTACCTTACTTTCGACGATGGTCCAACCCCCGAAATCACCCAATGGGTTCTTGAAGAGTTAGAAAAATACAATGCCAAAGCTACTTTTTTTTGCATTGGCAATAACATCGAAAAACATCCTGAAATTTTCGAAAAAGTAATTGCCAAAGGACATTCAATAGGAAATCATACTTTCAATCACTTAAATGGTTGGAAAACTCAAACCGAAGAATATTTAGAGGATTCTCGACGTTGTGAAACTGAAATATGTACTCTGAAACCTGAAATCTGTAATCTGTTCCGACCGCCTTATGGCAAAATCAGAGCCTCACAAGCTAAAAAGCTGCGACAACTAGGATACAAAATAATTATGTGGGATGTTTTGAGTGCCGATTATGATGCTACTATTTCTAAAGAAAAATGTTTGGAAAACGCAACAAAAAAAGTTACCTCAGGAAGTATAATCGTTTTTCACGACAGCGTAAAAGCCTTTCCGCATTTGGAATATACTTTACCAAAAGCACTAAAAATTTTTAAAGAAAAAGGGTTTGTCTTTGAAAAGCTTGGCTAAAGATATTCTTGAACCAAGTTAATTATTGAATTGGCATCTAATTCTCCAGATTGCCTCCAAATCATTTGACCTCCTTTGTAAATCATCAAAGTGGGAAGCCCCTTGATACGCAAAGCTTCGGCTAGTTCTTGATTTTTATCAACATCAATTTTAATTACTTTCGCTTTATCGCCCAAAGCTGCGGCAACATCTCTAATTACTGGATGCATCGATACAGATGATTCATTCCAATCTGTGTAAAAATCAATTAACACAGGGACTTGAGTGCTTATAAGTTCTCCAAATTTTGACATAAAACCAATGAATTTAATTTTCTAAATCTATTGAAAAGAGATATTATTTTACAAATGTAGCATTTTAAACGAATTATGCTACATTCTTGCCTTTTTTTAGTTGGATTACGGTAATTTCTGGCATAATCCCTACTCTTCCAGGGTAAGCGTGAAAACCAAATCCTCTATTTACATAAACGTATCTTCCCATGTTTTCATACAAACCAGCCCATTGCTTATAAAGATATTGAATGGGACTCCACTTGATTATTCCGGGAATTTCAATACCAAATTGCATTCCGTGAGTATGACCCGAAAGTGTTAAATGAAAATTTTTCGGATGTTTGTTGATTTCAGCATCCCAATGACTTGGATCATGACTCATCAAAATTTTAAAATCTTCTTTATTTAAATTCTGAGAAGCTTTATTCAAATCGCCTACTTTCTTAAATTGAACACCCCAATTTTCAACACCAACTATAGCAATTTCGTCATTTCCTTTTTTAATTTTAGTGTTTTCATTCAACATCAATTTGAAATCAATTTGACCGTATAAATTTTTTATGTTTTGAAAATTTTCTTCTTTGGCTGCTTCTGTTGGCCAAGGAATATATTCTCCATAATCATGATTTCCTAAAACAGCATATTTACCGTATTTGTGTTCCTTGATTCTTTTGAAAGTATCTATCCAAGGGTTCATTTCCTTAGCGTGTGTGTTGACAATATCGCCAGTAAACAAAATCAAATCCGAATTTTGTTCGTTGACCAAATCAATAGCGTAATTAATTTTATCTGGATTATCAAAACTTCCACTGTGGACATCGGAGATATGAGTTATCGTAAAACCGTCGAAAGTATCTGGTAAATCAGGAAAAAAAATAGCTTGTTTAATCACTTTGTAATTATACTTCCCTTTTGTAACGCCATATATTAAGGACAAAAAAGGAACAGCAGCCAGTCCTAATCCTATTTGACTAACAAACTTTCTCCTTGAGGCAAGAAAATCTGCACTGTCGTTAAATTTTGCAAAATGATTTATAGACCCAAAACCAATTCGATAAATATCTTCACCAAACAGTACCAAAGTCAAAATAATTTTAGGCAAATAAACCATAAGAAGTAAACCCATGGTTTGCATGGTTTGGCTTGTTTGCCCAATCTTGCGATCAAATTGTGTGAAAGAATAAACAATAAAGGCTAAAACGAGCGCACTTATTATTTGATAGGAAATTAAAATTGGCCTTGCCTTTACAACAGTTCTTAATGCTTGATAAGCATAGAGTTCTATAACGAAAAGCACCAAACATAATATTAATATGCGTAAAAACATTAGTATGTATTTTTTGTGCAAAATAACAATTAAATTAAGTTAAAAAGATTTTTGTTAATTGAAATTTAACTAAAATCAAGCCAAAATATTTTCGAATTGATTTTTTATAAAAAGCTTAACAAACCCTCTTTCGAACTGTCATTTCCGAAAAGCAAAAGAAAGACTCTATAAAGTTCAATATAAACATCACAAAAAGTTTCAAACTTTCGTTACTTTTACGCTCAATAATTTATTTACTATGTCACAAAAACGCCTTTTCCTGCTCGACGCTTACGCACTAATCTTTCGTGGTTATTTTGCTTTTATAAAAAATCCAAGAATCAACTCCAAGGGGATGGATACATCGGCTATTATGGGATTTATGAATGCCTTGATGGATGTTATCAAACGCGAAAAACCCGATCATTTGGCTGTAGCTTTCGATAAAGGTGGCAGCGATTACCGCTATGAAATGTATCAAGAATACAAAGCGCATCGTGACGAAACTCCTGAAGCCATAAAAATTGCCGTGCCTTATATTCAAGAATTATTAAAGGCAATGCATATTCCTATTATTGAAGTGCCCGGTTTTGAAGCCGACGATTTAATTGGAACTTTGGCCAAACAAGCCGAAAAGGAAGACTTTAAAGTTTTTATGGTTACACCTGATAAGGATTTTGCACAATTGGTTTCTGAAAATATTTTTATGTACAAACCAGCTCGAATGGGCAATGACATCGAAATATGGGGAATCCCTGAAGTTTTGGCTCGATTCGAAATCGAACGTCCAGAACAAGTAATTGATTTCCTGGGAATGATGGGCGATGCCGCCGATAATATCCCTGGATTACCAGGCGTTGGCGAAAAAACAGCTAAGAAATTCTTGAAAGAATACGGCTCAATGGAAAATCTATTAGCTAATACACACCAATTGAAAGGTGCAATTAAAGACAAAATTGAAGCCAATGCTGAATTGGGTTTATTGTCCAAAAAACTAGCCGCAATTCTATTGGATTGTCCTGTGACTTTCAATGCCGAAGATTACGAATTATCAAAACCTGATGTTGAAAAAACAGACGAATTATTCCAAGAATTGGAATTTCGCCAAATGAAAGCACAGTTTGATAAATATTTTGGAACCGGAAAAGAATACGACGAAATTGACACCAATGGAAATGGAACTCACAGCGAGATACCAGAACCAACGAAAAAAGCTCCCGCCAAAAAATCCAACGAAGATCAATTTGACTTGTTTGGATTTTCGGATGAAGAAAGTGGTGAAGTAAAATCGAGTTCACATTATGCAACATTAGAAAACACCGAACATTTTTACCAAAGTATTCAAGGTGATTTTGCCGTGAAATTGTTATTGCAAAATTTAATGAATCAAACTTCGGTTTGTTTTGATACTGAAACTACTGGGATTGATGCTTTGAATGCCGAGTTGGTTGGAATGTCGTTTGCTTTCGAAAAAGGGAAAGCTTTTTATGTTCCTTTTCCAGAAAACCGTGAAGAAGCACAAGTTTTGGTCGATAAATTCAAACCCTTTTTCGAGAATGAATCGATTGAAAAAATTGGTCAAAACGTAAAGTACGATTTGAAAATTCTGTCGAATTACGGTGTTCAAATCAAAGGAAAATTATTCGACACGATGATTGCGCACTATTTGATTAATCCTGATATGCGTCATAATATGGATGTTTTAAGTGAAACTTATTTGAAATATTCGCCTAAATCTATTGAAGATTTGATTGGCAAAAAAGGGAAAAATCAATTGTCAATGCGAGACGTAGCTTTGGAAGAAATCAAAGAATACGCTGCCGAGGATGCCGACATCACCTATCAATTGAAACAAAATTTCAGCCCGATTCTCGACAAAGCCGAAACTAAAAAACTATTCGACGAAATCGAAATTCCGTTGATTCCTGTTTTGGCCGCAATGGAATTGGAAGGAATTAATCTTGATGTTCCTTTTCTAAAGGAAATGTCGGTTGAAATGGCAAAAGAAAGCTCCGCATTAGAACAAAAAATCTATGAAACGGCTGGCGAAAAATTCAATTTGGCTTCCCCAAAACAATTGGGAGACATTTTATTCGACAAACTGAAAATCGGCGGAGCAAAACAAAAGAAAACCAAAACGGGTCAATATGCCACTGGCGAAGAAATTCTGAGTTATTTAGAAAAAGACAATCCAATCGTAAAAGACATTCTCGAATGGCGTCAAATGGTAAAATTGCAAAGCACATATATTGATGCGTTACCAAACCAAGTGGACAAAAAAACAGGACGTGTTCACACCGATTATATGCAAACGGTGGCTGCAACGGGACGTTTGAGTTCGAATAATCCGAACTTGCAAAACATTCCGGTTCGCACCGAAAGAGGACGATTGATTCGAAAAGCATTTATTCCTCGTGACGAAAATTACACCTTGGTTTCTGCGGATTATTCGCAGATAGAATTGCGAATTATAGCTGCTTTATCTGGTGAAGAAAATATGATTAAAGCCTTTCAAAACAACGAAGACATTCACAAAAGTACAGCCGCCAAAGTATTCAACGTTCCGTTGGAAGAAGTCACCAAAGAACAACGAAGCAATGCCAAAACCGTAAATTTCGGAATTATTTATGGCGTTTCAGCTTTTGGATTGAGCAATCAGACCTCGCTTTCGCGGAAAGAAAGTGCCGAGTTGATTGATGCCTATTATGCAACTTATCCAAAACTAAAATCCTATATGTCAAGTCAGGTGGATTTTGCCAGAGAACACGGTTATGTACAAACGGTTTTGGGAAGAAGACGCTATTTGAAAGACATTAATTCCGCCAATATGATGGTCAAAAGTGGTGCCGAACGAAATGCGGTAAATGCCCCAATTCAAGGTTCAGCTGCCGACATTATCAAAATTGCGATGATAAATATTCATAAAAAACTAACTTCAGAAAACTGGAAATCGAAGATGTTGTTGCAAGTACATGATGAGCTTGTGTTTGACGTTCACAACTCCGAATTAGAAAAAATCCAACCGATGATTAAACACGAAATGGAGAATGCTTTTAAACTGGAAGTTCCATTGGAAGTTGAAATTGGAATGGGAAGAAACTGGCTGGAAGCGCATTAAAAAATAGTTGGCAGTAAGCAGGTTTTAGTTGGCAGTTTGAACAACTATGTCATTCCGTAGGAATCTAAACCTTATGCACTAATGAATAATATAACCAAAGAAGAAATAATTCACTGCAAGGGATAATATGTTAAATTTGATATTGAAATAAAAACAGGCAAATTGGACAATAATCTTTCTATATTTGCCTAAACACAATTGGATGAACTCTCTTTCACTTTCTGAACAATCGATAAAAAACATCAAAACTATAACCAATAGTACCTATCTGGATATTATTGGCTTAGTCATAGTCGTCACGGCTTCCTTTGTTTTAGAATACCAAAAAACGGTTTTCAATTTTACATTTCAGCATCAGAAATACGTTTTTTATTTAGGCTATATTTCCATCTTGAATACTGGATTTTCGATGATGGGCAATCGATTGGTGACCAAGAAAAATAATATTGGGAATTTCATTACCACTTGCAATACATTTCTAAGCGGTTCTATCGATTATTTACTTGGAAATGCTGGAGCAATTCTTACTTACCCAGTGACATTTATTGGAAATTATCTCGTTTTCAAAGCTTGGAAGAAAAGCAAAATTCTACGTTCTGTAGATTTTATATTTTATAGAAATATCATTTTAGGTTTTTTCTTTTCTTTTGTCTTAAATTATATTGCCTTTAAGTATTTATCTGAAAAATCGATTGATTGGAAGTTGTTTTTCGCTATAACTATTCCGGCAGGAATCACTTTTGGAGGAACTTTTAACACCGCGAGAATGTATCCTGACAATTGGTTTATGTGGCAATTTTACAATTTAACAAAAGCCATTCAGAATCTATTGCTAATGAATATCGCCAATGTTGCCAAATATACTTTCTATTTTTTCAATGCTATTCTAGGGTATATTACTTGGAGAGACGATAAGAAAAAAGGAGATATTTAGTCATTTCATCAAAACACTTTATACAAGAAAGCCAATTTCATTTTTGATTTGAAATTGGCTTTGTTATTTGAAATAAATTAAATTTAGGACTTAATCTAACTTATCTATATTTAAATCTTCATGTTTTTCGTGCTTGATTATTTTGGCATTTACCATAAAATAAACATATTCGGCCACATTAGAACAATGATCAGAAATACGTTCCAAATGCTTTAATGCAATAACCAAATTGGTTCCTGAAACAACCACTTTCGAATGAGATTTCATTTCTTCGATAATGTGTTCGATTATCGCATCTCCTTTGGATTTGATGTTTTTATTCAAAGTCAAAATTTCAGAAATTGTTTTTTCGTCCAATGTTTGCAGACACTCATTTGTTTTTGCGGTAATTAACTCTACTTCTTTGGCCAAATCACCTATTTCAAATTTCGAAATTAAGTCGTGCTTTTCTTTGATACTCTTTGATCTTTTTATAACACTCACAGCCAAATCGCCAATTCTTTCAATCTCGTTGCTAATTTGGAGCGATGCCATAATAAAACGCAAATCAGAAGCTACTGGCTGTTGTAGAGCAAAAATACTTTGACAAATTTCGTCGATTTTGACATCTAATTTATCGATTTTCATTTCAATTTTCTTTACTTCTTTGCCTTCAATAGGCTCAAAAAGCAATGCTTTAACCGATTCACCAACTTGGCTTACGGCCAAAGTGCCTATTTTTTTTATTACGTCTTTTAGTTTTTCTAATTCCATTTCAAAATGTGTCATCTTACAATTTTTAGTTTAAAAAGGTCAATTGGTCAACTGATTAATTGGTTAAAAACAATTAAGTGATTAACCAATTTAAACCATTATCCAAATCTTCCCGTGATATAATCCTCGGTTTGTTTCTTTTCTGGTTTGGTAAATATAGCATTTGTTTTTCCCATTTCAATCAATTCACCCATATAAAAAAATGCGGTGTGATCGCTTGTCCTTGCTGCTTGTTGCATATTATGGGTCACAATAATAATGGTATATTGTTCTTTCAATTCGTGAACCAATTCTTCGATTTTTGAAGTTGAAATAGGATCCAAGGCACTTGCTGGTTCATCCATCAAAATAATGTCTGGGCTTACAGCCAATGTTCGAGCGATGCACAAGCGTTGCTGTTGTCCACCCGACAATCCCAAAGCCGAATCGTCTAATCTGTCCTTGAATTCTTCCCAAATCGCAGCTTGACGCAAAGAAGTTTCCACGATTTCGTCCAACTGGGTTTTGTCTTTCAATCCATTAATTCTTGGTCCATAAGCCACATTTTCATAAATAGATTTCGGAAACGGATTGGATTTTTGAAAAACCATTCCAATCTTTTTTCGAATATTGACAACATCTACGTTTTTATCGTAGATATCGATTCCTTCTACGAGCATTTCACCTGTAATTTTCACACTCGGAATCAAATCATTCATTCGGTTAATGCATCTCAAAAAAGTAGATTTCCCGCAACCCGATGGTCCGATTAATGCCGTTACTTTATTGGCTGGAATTTGCATTGTGATATTATTTAACGCTTTTTTCTCGCCGTAGTATAAGGACAAATCGTTAACCTGTATTTTTATATCTCTCATTTTATTTTTGTTATATCTAAAATAATATAGTTTCGCTTTATGAAATTATTTTGCTTTTCGTCTAATTCTAGATCGAATAACAACCGCCACTAAATTTAAGGATAAAGTTAGAATTAATAATACCAAAGTAGTTGCAAACTGGATGGGCATTGTTTTCTCCACATCCGAAGATTGGGTTGACATAATATAAACATGATAGCCCAAATTCATAAATTGGTCGCTCAAAGAACCCGGCAAAGTCGCCAAATAATAAGCTGCTCCGGTAAATAATATCGGTGCAACTTCACCAGCACCTCTACTCACAGCAAGAATTGTCCCTGTCATAATACCAGAAATAGAACCCGGAAAAACTACTTTTTTTATCGTTTGCCATTTGGTGGCTCCCAATGCCAAACTGGCTTCTCTTAATTCTCTTGGAATGGTTTTCAAGGCTTCTTCTACCGAAACGATAATCACGGGAAGCGTCAACAATGCCATTGTCAAACTCGCCCACAGAATATTAGGTTGTCCCCAATGCAATTCGCCTCCATTGAAAGCAGAATCCATTCCTGTTCCAACGAATTGGATAAAAAACCCAAGCCCAAAAAGTCCAAAAATTATCGAAGGCACAACTGCCAATGTTCTGATGGAAAATCGCACTGCTGCTGCAAATTTTGATTTTTCGTGCGCATATTCGGTTAAATAAATAGCTGTAATTGTCCCGAATGGAACTGCGGCAATTGACATTACAATTACCAAAATAAAAGTTCCTATCAAGGCCGGAAATATTCCACCTTTGGTCATTCCGTCAGTTGGAAATGAGCTGATAAATTCCCAAGAAAATTTATCACGTCCTTGGTAAATGATGATTCCCAAGATGACAAACAGAATGGCAATAATCAAAATAACTGCAATTTGGGTAATTCCCACAACGGCAGTTTCTTTAATCGCTTTGCCTTTAGTGTTATTCGCTTTAGAAAACGGATTTTCTACTATATCAATTGTATGTTCCATATCTATTTACCTTGGAATTTTTTGATTAATTTTCCTTTGACATAAAATTCTGCTACTGCATTCAATATGAAAGAAAAAATGAAAAGTAACGATCCAATAAAAAACAAAACGCTGTAATGGGTTTCGCCAAAAACAGTTTCTGCCATTTCAGAACCAATAGTTGCTGCAAAAGTTCGCACACTTTCAAATGGATTTGCCGATAATAATGCCGCGTTTCCTGTTGCCATAAGTGCAATCATTGTTTCACCAAAAACACGACCCACACCCAAAAGCAAAGCCGCAAAAATTCCTGGCGTTGCCGCTGGCAAAATCACCGAAAAAGCGGTTTGTGCTTTGCTGGCTCCCAATGCCAAACTGGCTTCAGTATAGGTTTTAGGAACTGCCGAAAGCGCATCTTCTGAAATCGTATAAATAATGGGAATCGCTGCCAATGCCATTGCGACACCGCCAATAAAAGCATTCAATCTAGAATCATAGCCAAAAACATCTTGAAAAAAAGTAGCCAAAACCATCATCGCAAAAAATCCAATCACTACCGAAGGAAAAGCCGCCAACATTTCGATTATTGGTTTTATGATTTCTTTTCTTCTATTGGATGCAAAACAAGAAGTGTAAACCGCTGCCAAGATAGCCAAAGGTCCAGCAATCAGCATTGCAATTATAGTTACTTTCAAAGTTCCAATAAGCAAAGCTATCAATCCAAAACGGGGATTATCAGAAACTGGAACCCATTCGGTGGAGAAAAAAGTGCTCCAAGTTTTATCGGCTCCTTCTTTGTTTCCGGTGACTTTATCGTCAATGGCAACTACTTCTTCCGAAGCAGAATCAGGATTTAAATCCTCGGTTACCGTTCCGTAAGTTTCTGGTTCTGTAGTTTCTTCAACCACTGGATTCAAATCCTCGGTTGTGGTTCCGTAACTTTCAGGCTCTAGACTTTCGGCTGGAGCACCATAAGTTTCGGGTTCACTTTCTTCTGTAGAAGTTTCTGCTCCATAAGTTTCTACTTCGGCTCCTGTTGTGGTTTGTATTTCGGTTTTTGCTTTCGCTTTATCACCAAAACTAAATAATGGCAATGATTCTTTGAAAACAAAAATGAATATCAGGAAAATAATGGCAATCGAGAGAAAGGCTACCGAAGAAATAATCTTTTCGGCCAGAAATTCAGAAAGTCTGAATTGTTTTTTTAAACTCTCTTTGGTGAAAGTTTCTTTTTTTGGAAGTGGAGAATTCATTTAATGGATTTAAGAATTCATATGTGTAAAAAATCCCTCCCTAATGAAAGAGAGGGATTTTTTAAATTTTTTTATTTTACAGGAAAATATCCTACAGTTGCAATCATTTTTTGACCTTCTGGGCTCAAAATCCAATCAATGAATTTTTTTGTATCACCTGTTGGTTTCGATTTCAAATACATATACAAGTATCTTGAAATTGGATAAGTTTTGTTTTTAATCGTAGCTTCTGTTGGCAAAATACCTTTACTTTTAGCGTCTTTTTTTACTTTACAGTCTTTTACACCTTCTGCGTAAGCTGCTCCACCGTAACCAATAGAATATTTATCTTTTTTCACTGCATTTACAATTGCTGCAGTTCCAGGCAATGTTTGACAAGCTGGCGAAAAATCAGTTTTTACAACGTGCTCTTTGAAGAATTCAAATGTTCCTGAGCTGCTTTCTCTTCCATACAATTGGATTTTGGCATCTGCTCCACCTACTTGTTTCCAATTGGTTATTTTACCAGAGAAAATATCCCCGATTTGTTGAACAGTTAATTCAGAAACTGAATTTCCTTTATTTAAGAAAACTGACAAACCGTCTTTGGCACAAGCGATTTCAACGCCACTTTTTTTGTATTTCGCTTTTATTTTTTCTAATTCTGCTGGTTTAATCGGACGACTTGAATTAGCAATGTCCGTAGAACCGTTGATTAATGCTGCAAGACCTACACCTGATCCACCACCTGTAACTTGAATGGTTGTTTCTGGATGTTTTTTCATATACGCTTCTGCCCATTGTTGAGACAAGATTACCATCGTATCCGAACCCTTAACGGTTATTTTACTCAAAGTAGTAAACGAATATCCAATAGCCATTACGACTACTAAAAGGGCTGCAATTCTTAATTTAGTTGTATTCATTTTTAAAATTTGTTTTAATTTTTGACAAAAGTAAAACCCCAACGTTAAGTCTGTGTTAAGCCAGTATTATTCAATCTTTACTATTTGGACAGTTTTTACAATAACTTTACAAAAAAGAGAAATAGCCGTAACCAAAGTTAATTCTTTGGCGCTGATTTTCAAGCCAATAAATTCTTAAATTTAAAAAAAAAAGCTATTTCATAATTCGTGAAATAGCCTCTTAGTATGTTTTTTTGGTCTTTAAAAGTTGAACTGCGCTTGTAATCTTAGTAAATTTCCTTGTTGTCTGTTGTTTGGAAGTGCGCTGTCTTCAAAAGTTCTATCAGCGATAACCCATTCGGCTACTAATTCGAATGCTTTGATGGGTTGCCATTCTAGACCAATTTCATAATCTCTTACGATATAACTTCTAGAATCTTTCTCAAATTTCTTTCCACCATCATAATATTGAAACTTAGCAAAAGGATATAAAAAATGGTGTTTGGCTAAATTTATATCCCATTTGTAATTCAAAGTAATATAACCACCTTCTAAACTAGAAACATCAACTGTATTGGTAACTTTATCATAACGTGGTCCTTTTCCAATGTTGTATTCTGTTTGAATACCAAATGGTTTTGGATACAATACAAAAGTAGCTCCTACTCTTTGGTCAACAGTATTCAGTTTATTTGGAGTTGTCACGCCTGTAGACAATTCATTAGTAAACGCCCATTTTCCAGTGTAAGCTTGTAATCCTGGTTCTATGATTTGGTTTCCAATAACAAAAGGATAAGTAACTCTGGTAACAACGTGTAAATTTCTGTTAGCCTCAGATTTATTGGCCGTTTGACCATTATAAGCTCCAAAAGCAAACACACCATAATCGCCCGACCCTTTATATCCGTCTTTCACAAGCATCGCAAAACGCTCTCTGATTTCGGCTGGAGCCCAGTAAAAAAAGGCTCCTAAATCTCTTTCGTTAACTACCGCACTATTCAAACCATCGTTACGATCTAAAGTCAAACGGTTTTGGCTTGATTGTAAGTTTTCAAAACCAAAAGGAACTTTACTTTGTCCCAATCTAACTCTGAATTCTCTTTTCTTGTCAAAAGAAATATCGGCATAAGCATCTCTAATTTGTGCAAAATGGTTTATCCCTGAACCCGGCGAACTTGCAAAATCAGGTTGAATGTAAACATATACATTAGGATGGATTTGTCCCGAAAACACTAAACGAGCTCTTCTTATAAAAAAACCATTGTTTGATTTGGCATCAAGGGCGGTTGAAGTGGTCCCCCAAGATTTGTCGCATTGGTCACAGGAAACCTTATCATTTGTAGAAAATAATCCATTGTAACGAACTTGAACATAACCACGAAGAGATAATTTGTTGTACCAAGCTTCTTTATCCGCTTTTTCTTTATCTACTTTTTCTTTTGCAACTTGCTTTTCTTTTTCAGTTTGCTTTTCCTTATTAACAGAATTGATTGAGTCTAAAATACGAACTACTTCTTTTTTGATTTCATCTTTTTTGACATCTTGTGCATGGGTTGCAAATGAAACAAATAGTAAACTTGCAAATAAAATCTTTTTCATTTTTTATGATTTAATTTTTTTGCAAAGGTAGATTGCAATGTTAAGCTAATGTTAACATAACATTATATTGATGATAAATTAATAATGTATTGACGATAATTTAAAGTTGAATTTGAAAAATAACGCTTAAAATAACAGTCAAAGTAATGATTTTCAATTATTTAAATAAAAAAATAACATTTACTAAATGTTAATTAAACCTCATCGTTTGTTTTGATATTTAACTTGGCTTTAGACAATGTGAATGAAAATTCTGAGCCAATACCGAATTCGCTTTCTACATAAATCTTTTCTTTATGCGCTTCGACAATGTGTTTTACGATGGCAAGTCCCAATCCTGAACCACCTTCAGAACGAGCCCCACTTTTATCTACTCTATAGAAGCGTTCGAAAATTCTTGGAAGATTTTGACTTTCTATTCCTTCGCCATTATCGGTAATTCTAACTAAGACTTTTTTCTTGGTTAAATTGATCACACTCACTTCGGTCAAGCCACCTTCTTTGCCATATTTTATTGAGTTGACAATCAAATTCTCTACAAGCTGTTGCAATTTGTCTTTATCGCCTTTTACCAAAACGGGTTTAATATGATAATTTTCGAAAGCTAAAGTAATTTTCTTCTTATCGGCTTTCATTTCTAATAAATCGAAAACGTTTTGAATCAATTCGACGATATCAAATTCAGAAAAATCGAGATTCAAATCGCCTACTTCGAGCTTTGTAATCATATCTAAATCTTCGACGATGTAAATTAATCGTTCTACTCCCTTTTCGGCACGTTTCAGGTATTTTTTTCGAATATTTTTATCGTCCATTGCGCCGTCAAGAAGTGTTGACAGATAACCTTGAACGGTAAATAAAGGGGTTTTAAGTTCGTGAGAAACGTTTCCTAGAAATTCTCTTCGGTATTTTTCTCGAACTTTGAGCATTTCGATTTCCAGCTTTTTGTCGGAAGCAAACTTTTTTACTTCTCTAGTCAAGGCCTCCATATCGGTAGTGATATGCTGGTCTATAAAAGTACTGGATTCTAAAAGTGAAATGTCGTCATAGATTTTTTTCACCCTTCGGTAAATAAATCTTTCTACTCTATATTGTATGGCTACAAATGAAAAAATGTAAATAATAAAAAGGAAGACAAGTCCAAACGAAAGTAAACTTTTGAATGGATATTTAAACATCGCTTTTGCCAAAAACATCGCAAAAAATGACGCAAAAACACTGATGTATAATGCCGAGATTACAGCAAACTTATAGGTTTTTTGAAAACTTATTTTCATTTTTTTTGAATTCGAAGTGTTGTGCAAATTTAACACAAAAATTACACTTCGAATTTATACCCAACTCCTTTTATGGTTTTGAAGAAATCATCGCCAATTTTTTCTCGAAGTTTTCGAATGTGAACATCTATCGTTCTTCCGCCAACAACCACTTCGTTGCCCCAAACTTTATCTAAAATTTCATCGCGTTTGAAAACTTTACCCGGTTTGGATGCCAATAAATAAAACAATTCGAATTCTTTTCGAGGTAAGGCAATTACTATTCCGTCTTTTACAATTTGATATTCTTCTCGATTGATTTCTATTCCACCCACATTAAGGGTTTCGCTATTTTTTTCTTGTTCTTTTAATCTTCTTAACAATGCCTTAACTTTACTTACTAGCACTTTTGGCTTAATAGGCTTGGTAATATAATCATCAGCTCCAGCGTCGAAACCTGCTACTTGAGAATAATCTTCGCTTCTGGCGGTCAAAAATGTAATGATAACATTATTCAATTCGGGAATTTTTCGAATCAATTCACAAGCTTCCATCCCGTCCATTTCTGGCATCATTACATCCATAATAATAAGGTCTGGTTCTTCTTTCTTTGCTTTGGCAACAGCCTCTTTTCCGTTTGAAGCCGTGAAAATTTGATAGCCTTCTTGCGAAAGATTATAGCCAACAATTTCTAAAATATCCGGTTCATCATCGACTAATAAAATCTTTGTGTTTCGTTTTTTCATAATAGCACAATGCTGCTTTTGGTTTGTAAAGGTAAATATAAAACAAAACCATTATATGTAATAAACCGTTTATTATAAGTTAACAATTTGGTAATACACTATAACAAATTCTTAACGATGACTAAAACAAACTCAACAACCCTTTTTGCTAATTTTCTTGTAAAAAATCAACATTAACGTAATTTTATAAATTTTGGTATAGATTTTGAAAAGTTTTTTTTATCTTTACAATTCCAAATCTAAATGATGGCTAAAAATTACTTTTATATTACACTTTTATTGGGGTTTTTCTTTACTTTGAGTGTTTCGGCACAAGATGGTAAACAAAATTCCAAAATTCAAGAAACTACGGTTATCGAAGGGTTGAGTTTGTACCCAAATCCTGTGAGTAATGGCAAAGTATATATTACCTCAAAAAATGATTTAGATAAAAACATCATTATCTTTGATGTTCTTGGGAAAAAAGTCCTTCAAACTACAATGAGTTCAAAGGAACTCAACATTTCTAATTTGTCTCCAGGTGTTTATATCATCAAAATAGACGAAGCTGAATCTACTGCTACGAGAAAGCTTATCGTAAAATAAAGAAATCTTATCTTTTTCCTTAATTTAATGTTTTTTTTACATTAAATTTTTCTTATATAGAGGAAATCTTGTTATATTTGCATAACTAATTTAAAAAAAATGTTATGAAAAAACTTTACACTTTATCTTTTATTTTGTTGGCTTCTATTTTTGCTGTAAATGCTCAAAATTTAGTAACAAATCCTACTTTTGCTTCAGGACTCACTGGATGGACTGCTGGGCCAATTGGAACCTACACATTACCAACCTCTGTCACCACCGATGGAAATGATGATCTTAATTCTGTTCAATATGTTGCTACAGCAACAACAGGTTTTTATCAAGAAATCCCTGTAACATCTGGAAGTCAATTAGTCATTTCATTTTACTACAAATCAAGTGGAGACGGTACCGATTCAAGAATTTGGAGTAATTACAAAGATGCTTCTGACGCAATTATTTATCAAGATGCAACTACAGCAAATGACCCTTTGAGAACCAACAATGTATATTTACCAAATGCAGCTACTTGGACACTAAAAACTATTACTGTTACTGCACCTGCAAATGTTACTAAACTTGTTTTAGCATTTAGAGCCTACACTGGAGGCACAGTTAGTTTTGATCAAATTTCCGTTGTTCAAACTATTCTTGGTGTAAAACAAAACACTATTTCAGGATTGAAAATGTATCCAAACCCTGTTAAAGATGGCAATTTATACATCACTTCTAATAGCAGTGAAGCAAAAACAGTAACAGTTTATGACGTCTTGGGTAAACAAGTTTTAAATGCAAAAACATCTAACAATACTGTAAATGTTTCTACCCTAAAAGGTGGTGCTTACATTGTAAAAATCGCTGAAGACGAAAAAACAGATACTAGAAAATTAATTATCGAAAATTAATTTTTACAAACTTTTTTAAAAGCTCTAATGAAAATTAGGGCTTTTTTGTGGTTTATTTTACAAGCAAAATTGCATCTCAAATTATTGCTATCTGTTAATTATCATTCTATTAAAAAGAATAAAAGTAGCTTTTTTATTTTCTTACAAAGAAAATACTTACTATATTTACGGTTTAATTTCAAAACCAACCTTTTATGAAAAAACTTTACCTTCTGTTTTTTATTTTCTTGACTTCACTTTCATTTGGACAAGTATTCTCAAGCATTTATGATTTTTCAGATGTGACAACATCATCGGGAAAAATAGACCCAACACCTGTGCCAACAGCACCTGGCGTTACTTTTGGAAGTTTCAAAGCAGTTAATTCAGTTGCTTTAAACTCTTCAACAAATTCAAAATTCTCATTCACAAATCAACCAACTGGAGCAATTAATGCAAACAATTCTTATTCGAGCCTAACGGGATCAATAGATTTAGACACCTATTTCGAAGTAACTTTAACACCTCAAGTAGGTTCTAGTTTAACTTTATCGCAATTAACATTCTATTCTCAAAGATCTGAAACAGGAATTAGAACATATTCCGTAAGATCTAGTGTTGATGGCTATGCAACAAATTTACCTGCCTCAGTTTCTCCAGGAAACGCAGAATTATCGGTTCAAGCCGGAGATATTTTCTTCCGAACTCACGATGCCAATACTGCCCCTCAAACTGGGACTCTCATCACATTTTCAGGACCCAATTTTACTGGGGTGACTAATCCAATTACGTTTAGAATCTATGGCTTTAACGCCGAAGATTCAACAGGAACATTTAGTATTTCTAATGTTGTATTCTCTGGATCCACACCCGATTTGAGAGTGAAACAAAATGCAATTGCAGGTTTAAATATGTATCCGAATCCAGTTTCAAAAGAAACATTGTACATCACTTCCAACAGTAGCGAGGCAAAATCGATTTCGGTTTTTGACATGTTAGGAAGACAAGTTTTAAACACTAAAACGACAAATAATGCTGTAAATGTTTCAACTTTAAAAAATGGTTCTTACATAGTAAAAATAACCGAAGACGGCAAAACAGATACCAAAAAATTAATTATTCAATAATTAGTTTCAACCTATTTTCTAAAAACTCCAATTGTAAAGTTGGAGTTTTTTTTATTTAATTACCTTTGTAAAAAACATTTCTTGATTTCAATTCCCGACATATTTACTATTTCAAGCCAAAAGCAATTTGAAAAAGCTGCACTAAAAGTGTTCCGTTTTCAATACGAAAACAACTTGGTCTATCGGGAATTTTGCAATTTTTTGAAAACTGATGTTCAAAAAGTAAAATCTTTAGAGCAAATTCCGTTTTTGCCGATACAATTTTTCAAAAGTCATGTAGTAGTTTCCAACACAAATCCTGCTCAAAAAACATTTACAAGCAGTGGAACTACAGGAATGTCAACCAGTCATCATTATGTGACCGATATTTCTTTATACGAAGAAAGTTATCGAAAAGGTTTTTCTCAATTTTATGGTAACATTGAGGATTATGTAGTTTTGGCTTTGCTCCCATCCTATTTGGAGCGCGAAGGTTCTTCTTTGATTTATATGGTGGAGGATTTAATTCAAATGACAAATAATTCCGAAAGCGGATTTTATCTTCACAACCACGATGAACTCATCGAAAAATTAACCCGATTAGACAATGCTGGACAAAATGTAATTTTGATTGGAGTTACGTATGCATTGTTGGATTTAATCGAAAACCGAAAGTTTGACTTGCAAAACACTATCATAATGGAAACGGGTGGAATGAAAGGTAAACGTAAGGAAATGATTCGCGAAGAGCTACACGAAAAACTCTGTCAAGGCTTTGGCGTCAAAGCCATTCATTCGGAATATGGAATGACAGAATTACTTTCTCAAGCTTACTCGCTTGGCAATGGCGTGTTCGAATGTCCTTCTTGGATGGAAATCCTAATTCGCGATACCGAAGATGCTTTGACTTATGTAGCCGATGGAAAAACGGGTGGAATCAATGTGATTGATTTGGCAAATATTAATTCTTGTTCGTTTATTTCCACTCAGGATTTGGGCAAAAAAAATCCCAACAATTCATTTGAAGTCTTGGGGCGTTTTGATAACAGTGATATTCGAGGTTGTAATTTGATGGTTATTTAAAAAACTAGACGATTCATAATTTTGCTTTTTAAACTCTTTTAGCTAAAAATAAAATTTAAGAAAAGCATTTGTGATATCAATTAATCTTCTCAATTGTAACAAAAGTATATCCTTGTAATTTTCCATAAAGTATCATTTTCTCCAAGGCGACAAGCATTTCTTCTGATTTTCCAAAATCTTGATCGTGCATCAAAACGATAGCACCGGGATGGAGGTAATTTTTAAACTTATTTTCTAAATCAATACCATCGTTTTGCGTTTTGTCCCAGTCCATTGTTGTCAAGGACCAAAGCACCGTTGTAATCCCTTTACTCCCAAGAAAATCTATTTGTTTTTGTGTAATTCCTCCAAAAGGAGGCCGATAATAGTTGGATTGAACTCCTGCAACTGTTTTTAATTCTTCAATAGTTCTTCCTATTTGCTGCTCCCATAATAGATTTTCATCGAATTTGTATCCATTAGTATGATCCCAACTATGATTGGCAATTTGATGTCCTCTTTTCTTCGCTTTTTTGATAATTTCTTTTTTATCAGCAAGATTTTTACCCAACCAAAAAAAAGTGGCTTTAACTCTATTTTTATTTAAAACATCCAAAATTCTGTTGGACAAATCCGTTGGACCGTCATCAAATGTCAAGGCAACGATCTTGTTTCCGTTTCTACCTCTAACCAAACAATCTCCTTGACTCAAAGCTTCTTGTTCTAAAAAATACTTTGGAATTAATGGAAGACTGTCTACTTGTAGCTTGCTAACATTCGCATTTGTGCCTACAATTGCTGCATTCTTCTTCGTTACGCAACTATTGAATAGTATGCTAATAAGTAAAACACTGATGATTTTTAAAACAAGTTTCAAATGAATATATTTAATTGTTGACAAATTCTATGATGTAATTTTGCCATGCAAGATACCCTAATTCTGTTAAATGCAATCCATCGGTTGTATAACTGCTAACCATCAAATCATTTTTATCTGCAAATCTGGAGTGCAAATCAATTATTTGAAGATAATTAGTTGGAGTCATTGCTTTCAAAATGGTGTTTGTAGTTGCAATTCTCTCTTTCGAAGGATTATTATTAGCCGTTGGCAAAATTGTCTGCACGTATATTTTTGTGTCTGGAGATTCTAAATGAATTTTTTCTACTATCGATTTGATATTGTTTGCTACATATTCAGGTGTTAATTCATTGTGAAACAAATCGTTAATCCCAATTTTCAGGAATACTTTTTTGGGCTTGTAATAATAGATTTCTGCCAATCTGTTTAAAATTCCCGCAGTAACATCGCCAGCAATCCCTCTATTTTTCACCTTAGAATTATTAAATCTTTGTCCCCAATTTCCACCAAGTTCTGTAATACTATTGCCAACAAAAACTATATCTCCATTTTGAAGCGGATTGGCTTTAAATTCAACTATTCGTTCGATATAATGAGTTTTAGTCCACTCAGTGTGATTTGAAATTACCACGTTTGGTGAAGGATAAAGTATATTAGTGTCAAAAGGTGGACTTATAGCAATTTCGTTTTGTGAGCAACAAGAATTTAAACTCAATAATACTATTGCTAAAATAAATAATATTCTCATTGGTTAATTTTTAAGTGATGGTTAATTTCTAAGTTGCATTTTGTAATTATATTTGATGATTTTGTAATGGTTATATGTTTTCTAATTTTTTAAAACAATTTCATAATTTAGTAATACTTCTAACCTTTAGTCTCATATCTAATAAAAAACTTATTTATGGACTTTTTTATTTCTCAAATAGTTTATAAGTAATTGGGGTCTATCGGTTTGAATCATGTTCACTCCTTTTTTTAAATACCAACCATAAATGCTATCATTATTTTTAATCGCCTCATTGTCGTCATAACCAGCATTTAGTGAAGCCCATAATGAATTGACCCAAATTCTGCTGCCTTTCTTCTTTATTTGAGGAAACCTAGTCAACACTTTTGAAGTGTCTTTTGAAAATACTATTTCTAATGCTTTAACTTTTAACTTTGTTTGATAATCATCAATTATTTGTTGTGCATTGGGTTGATTATCCAAATTAATTATCGGCATAAATATGATGGTGTCTAATTTTGTTCCAAAATCGGCCTTGACCTGATCAACGGTTTTATTATAACCCTTCATTACTATTTGATTTGTTGTGCCAGTTTTTTTAGCAATGTCATAAGCCTGATTGAAAAATTCGTATGATTTATCCAAATTTACTAGTGCTTTTCCTTTGCAAACAAGAAGAGCTTCTTCCAATGTTGGAATTTTATATTTTGTTTCAACTCCCAAACCATCTTTTAAATATAGTTTTCTCAGTGAATCTAAAGTCCAGTTGGAGACCAATCCTTTCCCATTTGTTGTCCTGTCTAATGTTTTGTCGTGCATAATTACCAATTGATTGTCTTTGGTTTTGGCTACATCCATTTCTGCCATATCAACACCCATATCAATAGCACTGGAGAATGCCTCTAAAGAGTTTTCAGGAAAATTTCGCCAATCACCTCTATGAGATATCACTAAAACATCTGATCCACCAGAATTGTTCAATTGTTGGAGAAGTTGGTCTATTTTATCTTGTTTTGCAATTTGGATTTGTGAATTACAAGAAAAAATCGAAATGCCAATTAAACCTACTGCAACTATTGATAAAATATATTTCATTATTCCGTTTAATTGCGAGATTTATACCGCACAAAAAATTAGTACTCTATTGTAAATTTTTTATTCAAATCTAAAAAGGCATAGTATCATTTTATTTTTTACTGTCCGAATTTAAAACTAAATCCAAACCGTTTTTGAGTTGCAAATTTTCGGATTCAGCAATCACTTTTACTGAATTTTTTAAATTTTTAGTTTTAAGAATAATAGTTGCAATTCCAGCTTCGGCTTTCACTGGATTTTCTCCTATTATTTCGGCGTTTCCTTCTGCTAAAGAAAAAGTTACTTCATTCGTTGCCGTTGGGATTATTGTTCCGTTAGCATCCGTGATTTTGGCATAAACAAAGACCATATCCGGAAAATCAGGATTTATTGGCTTTGAAGAAACATCATAAGTCAACTCAATTTTAGAAGGACTTTCAGGAGTTTTGACTACGTTAGAAACTACTTTTTCTCCGTTGATAAATCCATCAGCTCGCAATGCTCCTGAGACAAATTTATCCATCTTGAAAACAAATGGAGGATGTTTTAATTTGTCACTGTTTTCATTAATCAAAGGTTTTTGTTTGGCAACCAAAACATCATTTAAATACAAAGCGACCTCATCACAATTGCTGTAAACAGTTACGTTCAAAGGCGAACTTTCTGTCCAATTATTGGCAATTGTCACCATTGGACCTGAAACTAATTTTGTGTCCAAAACCACATTAGCATCACGCTGACTTTGGTAAAAAGAATACGCAAACTTTGGAATTCTAAAAATATCGCTTATTCCTGAACTTTCTAAATCATTGCTGTAGCCGCGATTGTAATCGAACATTACCCAATTGGCTTCACCAATAGTCTGCTCGCCTTTTCTATTCGAATTGGCCGCTTCCTGAAAATTATAGGCTTGTTGCAACAATCTTTTTTCTCCGTGAGCTCGCAATTGTCGTGAAGTTCGTTCTTCTTCTTTCAAATTCGAAAATTCCTTTTGATTAAATCCAGCATTTTGTGCATAATATTCCCAATCGCCATATTCGGCAATGAAAATTTTGCGGTTTCCTTTGTTGTATTTCGTCCAATAATCGGGTGCTTTTCCGTGTTGGCGTGCCGGAATGAAAATGTCATAATTAGCATTGTCAATCCAACAGGCACTGTAATTGTGTGGAAAAGGCAACTCTTCTTGCAAGGCTTTCGTAGCTTCTTGCATAAAACTATCGCTCATCTGGGTTTCGTTCAAAGAGGCTTCCCAAAAAATAATGCTGGGATGATTGCGGTCCCTTCTCGCCATTTCCCGAATGTCTTGAAGAGCATTTTTTTGAAAAGTTTCGTTACCAAAAAATTGCCAGCCCGTTAAACTGTTCATTACCAAAATTCCCAATTCATCACACGCATTTAGGAAAGCTTCGGCGTGCGGATAATGCGACATTCGCACCAAATCGAAACCTGCATTTTTTATTTTTACAGCATCGCGATATTGGGCTTCGTCCGAAATGGCATAACCCAAATACGGATATTCCTGATGTTCGTTCGTTCCTGTAATGTATAATTTTTCATCATTGAGATAATAACCATCTTCTTTTATTTCGGATTTTCGAATTCCTATTTTCTCTGAATAATGGTCTAAGATTTTATTTTTAGCAATTACCTGAACTTCTAAATGATATAAATTGGGTTTAGCAATCGACCATAATTTAGGGTTATCCACGACAATGTTTTGAGTAATGGTTTTGTCTGAATTGGCATTTATTGTGAATGCTTCCGAATTGAATTCGAGTTTTTTGCCTTCATTGTCAGTCAAAACAAACTTCAAATTTGCTTTCTTTTCGACAACATATTCATTTTTTAAATGAACCTGAACTGTTCCAGAAGCTTTGCTTTTGTTGCTATTGTCAAAATTTACATAAATTCCGCCACTGGCTTTTTGATTGGCCTGAATCGGGTTTGTAATGTATAATTTATCGGTTGTAATAAGATATACATTTCTGTAAATGCCGCCATAATAGTTAAAATCCAAATCCTTCAATGGCTTCCCTGGAAGAAAATCTGGATTGTCTTCGTTGTTGACTTTAACTTTAATTGTATTGCCTTTTGACTTCAAAAAAGGAGTGATATCGACCGTAAACGGCAAATAGCCGCCTTTGTGATTGGTCACTTTTTGGTCGTTGATCCAAACATCGGCTTCCTGCATCACACCTTCAAAATAAAGGAAGACTTTCTTGTTTTTTGAATTGGCAACGGTAAATTTTTTTTGATACCAACAAGTTCCTTGAAACTGATTGTTGACCACCAAAGGTTCTGTTTTCGCTGTATGTGGAATGGTAATTTTCTCCCAATTGGAATTGGCTTCTTCTCTTTTGAATTCCCATTCGGAACCAAAATTGACTTTCGTTCTCGATTGCGAATTTATGTTTCCAATAGAAAAAAGGAATACTAAAAAAAATGTGTTTCTTAAAATGAATTTCATTATTGTTTTTATTAATTTTTAAAAGCGTCAAGTGCAGGCGAAGGTTTTCCGTCAGATTGCCAAGCATTCAATTGATAACCACTCCAGCTTTTTTCGCCTTGTGGTTCCCAATAAATAACACCAAGCCCTTTGTTATTAGGAACCGATTTTACTGCTTTGATTACGGCAACCAACATATCTTTGGTGTTTTGAACCAAGGTGTAATCACCTCCAACCTCAACGACCATTACTTCTTTGTTGTATCTTGAAACCATATCTTTTAGATTATTCTCCAAATCGGTAATGGTTTCCTTGTAATCACTTTTTATCCAATACGGATAATAGGAAAGTCCGATGACATCATATTTTACATTGTTTGCTGTAGCATTATCGAAAAACCATCTGAACTTGGAATTATTATTTCCTTCGTCAACATGCACGATAACTTTGATGGCTTTATCAACTGCTTTTGTAGCTTCGTATCCTTTATTTAATAATTGTGCCAATTGACTGAAATTAGAAGATTTTCCTTCGGGCCACAACATTCCACCGGGAATTTCATTGCCTATTTGTACCCATTCTGGAGTTACTCCTGCGGATTTTAATGCCTTCAAAACATCAAAAGTATGTTGGTAAACGTCATTTTTCAGTTCTTCGAAAGAATGAGTTGCCCAAGCAGCGGGTTTCGCTTGTTTCGCAGGATCGGCCCAAGTATCACTATAATGAAAGTCAATCATAATGCGCATTCCCATTTTTTGCGCGCGAACCGCCATCACGACCGTTTCAGCTGGACTGCAATGTCCACTAGCTTTATCATTAGACGGATTTACCCAAACCCGAAGCCGAATGGTGTTTATTCCGCGGTCTTTGAGTAATTGCAAACAGTCTTTTGGTATGCCATCCGTATCATAAAAGCTATATCCTGTAGCTTCCATTTGGGGCAGCCAACCCACATCGGCTCCTTTCGAAAATTCAAAATTTGATGGTTCAGATGTTTGAACGCCTCTGCAAGAAGCAATTGCCAATGTGATTATCGCAATTAATATGAATCGAAATTGTACTTTATATTTCTTCATAGTTAGTTAAAAAAGTGAGAGATCTTGTTATATTGTGAATAAAAGATATAATGATTTTATTGTTTATTGTTTGATGAATTTAAATTGTCTTGTCCCATCTTGTGAATCAATCGATAAAAAATAAATACCCGAACTTAATTTAGACACATCGAGGGTATTGCTGTCTTTTGTATTGACATCAAAATGAACCGTTTCGCCTAAAATATTAGTGATTTTTAATGATTTAATGGCTGCTTTATCACTAGTTTTAAAACTTAAAATATTTGAAACAGGATTAGGGTACAACACAAATCTTTTGTCCAAACTTACATCGTCAATACCCAGTGTTCCTGTTGCCGCAATAGTTAGTTTAGACGACAAACTAGATCCAAGTTTCGTTCCCCAATTCGCTGTCCAAAGTTCTACATAGACGTCATAATATTCTCCATTGGTTAGATTTGAAGTTGGAGTTGTGTTTGAAGGTATGACTAGATTTACTTGACTGCCAATATTAGTTCCAGTTGATGGCACTAAAAATTGATTTCCAGAACTTTCTGCAATCGTGCTTAACCATCCACCACTAGAATTTCTTTTGAATAAGCCTACATAAAAATAATTGGTTGCAGTGTTTGCTGTATAAGTTAAATTTATTGTTGCATTTTTCCCTTGTTCGACAGGATTCGCAGCGAATCCATCAATTTGCACTTGTTCGATAAAATTCATATCGTTTTTAAAAGCATCTAATGCAACTGAAGGTTTTCCATTGCTTTGCCAAGCATTCAATTGATACCCGCTCCAACTTTTTTCGCCTTGAGGCTCCCAATAAATGACACCCAATCCTTTGTTATTAGGAACCCTTTTTACGGCTGCAATTACTGCATTCAACATATCATAAGTGTTTTGAACTAAAGTATAATCGCCTCCCACTTCTACGACCATTACTTCCTTGCCATATCTAGTAACCATGTCATTTAAATTATTTTCTAAATTGGCAATAGTGACAGTATAATCGCTGTTTAACCAATACGGGTAGTAAGAAAGCCCAATGACATCGTATTTTACATTATTGTTTTTTAGATTGTCAAAAAACCATCTGAATCTTGAATTATTATTTCCTTGGTCAATATGAACAACAACTTTGATTGATGAATCAATCGCTTTTACAGCATCGTAACCTTTATTTAATAATTGAGACAATTGATTCCAGTTTGACGTGCTTCCTTCTGGCCATAACATTCCTCCTGGAATTTCGTTGCCAATTTGTACCCATTCTGGAGTTACACCAGCTGTTTTTAGAGCATTCAACACATCATAAGTGTGATTATAAACATCATTTTGTAGCTCTGCAAAAGTGTGGTTTGCCCATGCAGCAGGTTTAGTTTGATGTGCTGGATCAGCCCAAGTATCACTATAATGAAAGTCAATCATGATACGCATTCCTAATTGCTGTGCTCTAACAGCCAACAAAACTGTTTCGGCTGGACTACAATGCCCGTTAGTCTTATGAGTTGATGGGTTTACAAATACACGCAATCGAACGGTGTTCATTCCCCTATCTTTCAGCAGTTGTAAACAATCTTTTTCTGTGCCGTCAATATCATAAAATTTGTATCCCGTAGCCTCCATTTGTGGCAACCAACTTACGTCGCCTCCTTTTGAAAATTCTGGAGTTGTGACAGTTTGTGCGTTAACACTAAAATAAGTCACTAACGTTAGTAATGGCAATAAAATCAATCGAAATTTTAGGGTCGTTTTGTTCATGATATTTGTAAAAAAGGAAGTAAAACCAAGTTTTACTTTTGTTTTAAAAAATTATAAGACTGTTAGTTGTATTTTGTATCGCAACGGATTTTTACATTAATTGAATAAATTTAAACTTAACTGTGTTCGATAAAATACCGTATGATAAACAATTAACAGTCTTATAAAATTAAAAAACTATTTATGAAATCTTTACTTTATTGAGAAAGATTTACCTATTTCTATTTTTTGTAAAATTTAAAGTTTTTTTCTCCTTCTTCTGAACTTACTGACAAAACATAAACCCCTGAACTTAAGCTAGAAACATCGATAGCACTATTGTTCAAAGCTTTTGACCGAACAACAGTCTTGCCCAAAACATCCACTATACTGAATAAAGGGTTTGACAAATTATTGGCATTGGCAATTTTTAAAACATCGGTAGCTGGATTTGGATATACAGACAATCCATTAATTAAATTCTTTTTGTCAAGACCCAATGGAGCCGCAGTAAAATTATAATTTACTGTGCTATAATCGCCCGACAACCAATTACCGCCAGCGTCTTTTAATTCTAGAGTTACTCTATAATTTTCATTCCCAGTTAAAGCCGAAGTTGGTGTTGTTTCGGCTGGAATTGCAACGGTAAACGCTCCTGTAACATCTGTCCCTGCTGATGCTGGATCTAATTCTACATAACCAACTGTGCTAATATAATCCCAAGGATTAACACCTCCATTTTTAGTAACAGCAGCAGAAACCTTGCCAGCAGAAGCTGCTGTATATTTGTAATTAACAATCAAATCCGTTCCTACTTGTGTACTGGCAGGAATTGAAGTAACACTAATGGCTGGAGTGACTGCTGTGGCTGCTGTAAAATTTAATTGTGTTGCTGGATAATCGCCTGCTATCCAAGTATAAGTTGGAAGAGATTTCAACTCAATGGCTATTTTGTAATTTTGTAGTCCAGTTAAATTGGCAGTTGGTGTGGTGCCACTTGGTATCGTGATATTAAAAGAACCAGTAACATCAGTTCCGGCTACAGCTAGATCTAACCCTTGACCACCAACATAAGAAATATAAGTCCAGTCATTTAGTAAATTTATACCGCAAAAAATGTAGCTATCTGTAGCAACTGTGTATTTATAATCTACTTTGAGAACAGTCCCAACGGGAATAGGATTGGAAATGACTGATGTAATTGTAATTGATTGTGCCATTCCATTAAACGAAATAAAAGCACATAATAATAAAAAGAGTAATTGTTTTTTCATGATTGTTAGTTTTTAGTTGTTAGTAATTTTTAATTAATATTCTTAATGAGTTTAATCAGAGGAAATAAAGGAGTTCATTCCTACTGATTTATTTTTTTTGATTCTCTAAACTTTTTAATGTTCAACAATTTCCTTCATCCAATTCACTCCATCGTGGAGGTTGTAATTGAAATCCCAAAAGGCTTTATTTTCCCAAGACGAACCGGCCCCATATTGATCTGGAAAAATCAATGTTTTAGACCCAACCCATTCGCCACCCCAATAAATGATTCCAATGCCACCAGCATCATATAATTCTTGACCAAAATCTATCATATACTTTTTTTGAGTATTTGTAGTTGGTGGATTAGTGTAGCCAGTAGGAATATTTTCGACACCCAGAATATCAACGTGTGCATCATTACCGCCGGTTCTGAATAATTGTGCAGTTTCCATAATTAAAAAATCCTTTTGGTATTTAGTCTTTACAAATCCAACCACTTCTGTCCAATTTTTGAAATCTCCTAAAGAATGCCAAGCGTGGTAATGAGAAAGTGCCATAATATCGAAGTCCAATCCATTACTCACGTGGGATTTTAACCAAAATTTTAAACTAGCGGCACTAAAAATATGGCAGGCAATTTTCATATTTAATCCATATTTTTTGTTTAAATCTCTAACGGCTTTAGTTCCAGCATTAAGCAGTTTCACGGATCGAACTACATCATAAGCTGGCAAATCACTTTCTTTCATATTGGGTTCTAAAAATCTTTCGTTGGTTTCATTGCCAATAGCCACAATTTCTGGAGTTAAGCCCGCTTTGATATAATCCTCTAATACGGTCGTGGTGTGCGTATAAACTGCTTCTTTTAACTTTTCGACATCATTGGCAAAACCCTGCCAATCTAATGGAGCCACATAACTGTTCAATCTTTGAGAATCTTCCAAAGCCATAGATTGATAACCAAAAGTTAACAAAGTTTTTAAGCCCGCATTTTTGGCTCGTTGCATTTGATTTTTTACTTTTTCGGGCGAACCAAAGTCAACATCTGCATAACCTTTTGTATAGCTACTTTTATACGGTGGCATATCAATTCGTAGTCGAGCGATGTTTCCACCGTGATCTGCTATGCTTTTAAAGGCATCTTTTGGCACCCCGTTTTCTTTGAAAACCACGCCGCCATAGGTTTCCTGATGAGCTACATAAGCCATATAAGTTCCCTTATAAAACACATCACTGGGTTTGGGTATATAGGTAGTTGGAGTTGGAATAGGGTTTTCCATGGAACAACTAAATTGTATAAATAAAGTGAGAAGCCCTATGATTTGTATTATGCGATATTTTGAAAACATATTCTGTATGTGTTAAATTAATTATTGTATTAGCCTAAACGTCATATTCAATTCCGTTACAATGCAAACCATTTATTGATTATTTTGTGTCTATTAAATCTTATATGATTTTAAGGTTTTAAAACATAAGTTCCTGATTTAAAATTTACTGTGATAGTATAATTCCCAGGATTAGGAGCAGTAATACTACTTCCTGCCCAGTTAGGCGCTTGATTTAAAGTTAAATTACCAGCCAAAGGTGGTTCAGAATCAGTTTTCCCAAGATAAGCTGGGGTTGACCAAGTAGCATTGGCATTGAGGAACGCATATTTACCCGCTTTGAGTGTTGTTGTGAGGGTAAAAGTGTTGTTATCTACTTTGGTAAATTTTTGAGCAGTTCCCGGAGCATTCCATCCATTGGTAGTAGCGTCACCAATAATGTATAGTTCTGCTGGAGAAGTCATTAATTCAGCAGGCGTTATGGTATAAATACCTGTAGTAAAGTCGAGAATAACTTGATAAACTCCTGAAACAGCAGGAGATTTTATCGGGCTACCTCCCCAATTAGTTGCCGAACCACGAGGTTCAAAAGTGCCACTGCTTTGAGGATTAGTATTGGTATCCATTGTTACGTAAGCAGGATCCGACCAAGTTGAAGCTGCAGAAATAGCAGCAAAATTTTTCCCTCCAGTTAATGCTATAATAAGTCCAAAACGATGGTCGTCTATCTGAGCCATTTTTTGTATGTCGGGTACGGGTGTTCCCCAATTAGACGGAACGGCATCGCCTTGAAGATAGAGTTCCGTTGGCATTGGATACTTCAGAATAAGCGTATTGTATGGCGTTACTGTTAAAGTACTCACGTTTGAATAAATAGGTACAGCACCATATTTCAAGTTGGCTTTTAATCTCACTTTTATTTTTGAAGCCACCTCTGGTTTCAATTCTAGTGCAAATGCTTTAGCATTCAAATCAGCGTGTGTCAAGGAAATATTATTACCCGATGCGATAACAATTTCCTGAGGACTTACAAATTCACCATCGCTTTTATCCATTTGCACGGTGTAAGTCAATGGAGTGTCGACTCCGTACCAGGATTTATTATCCCAATTTAATGTCACTGCAATGTTTTTGTCAGCATTTTTTGACTCAAGTACAATTTCGCTGATACTATTAGTCAATAAAAATTTCCCATCGGCGGGTGGTTCAGCCACCGATTGCAAGCTGTCGTCGCTACAAGAATAAGCGGATACCATAATGAGCAGGATGGCAAATATTATTTTAAAAAACTTTTTCATATATATTTTGTTTAGATTTAATAACCTCTATTTTAGAAACCTTCAATTTGTTTTAAATTAGGATTTACCAATAAATCGGCTGTAGGAATCGGGAATAAATTGTATTTAGGATCGACTGCTGTACCAGCTTTAACTCCACCTTTCCAAGCCCATAAATAAGTTCCCGTTGTCAGTTTATTATACCGAACCAAATCGGTTCTACGATGGGTTTCCCAATACAATTCTCTGGCTCTTTCGTCTAAAATAAAATCGAGTGTAAGCGCAGCGGCCGAAATATTGCCACTAGTGCTTGAAGGATCATTGGCGTAAGCTCGACCTCGTATTTTGTTGATGTAAGCAATAGCTGTAGCATTGCTTCCACCAGTTCCTCCGCGTAAAACTGCTTCTGCATAAGTCAAATAAATTTCGGCTAGACGAAATACTGGAAAATCAATATCGGATAAATTACCAAAAGTATTGTTTTGAGTCAGTGGCGTTCCATCACGCTTTACGTTTCTGTATTTATAAGCAGAATAACCATCTGTACTTGTAGTGACATTATTTACCTCTAAATTTTGTCCCGTGGTATAAAACATTGCTCGTTTGTCAATAGTAGGAGTTGCCGATGGGAACAACGCCGGGATTTGCTGAGTAAATCTAAAAGCACTCCAACTTCCTGACATACCATTTATATTGGCAGGAACTCCGGCTGGACCTAAAGCAAGGAAATTTGTACTGTACCAAGTTTTGTTGGTGTTATCATAATTAATGGTGAAAATAAATTCATTTGTGTTCAAATTGTTATCCCCCAGCATTAACCAAGCATAATTTGACTCTAACGAATAGCTTGAATTTATTATTTTATTGCAATACGTGATGGCGTCGGTATAACGATCTTCTCCTGTATATACTTTGGCATTCAAATACATTCTGGATAATAATGCCCAAGCAGCCGCTTTATCTGGTCTTCCTAATTCGTTGGTTTTCGGTTCTACCAATAAAGCATCTAGTTCTTTTAACTCCGATTCTATGAATTTAAACAAATCGGCACGTTTAATTTGAGTTGGATACGATTTTGCCAAAGTTTTTTCGGTAGGAAACGGAGGATTTCCGTAACAATCCATCAATATCCAAAAGCAGTAAGCTCTCAAATATCGAGCCTCAGCCTGAAATTGTTTTATTTGGGTAGCATCAGCACCAGAAAATCCTCTTTTGGATAGCAGCTCGTCCGAGGATTGATTGATAAAATCGTTACACAATGTGATCATCGTAAGAGTAGAGGTATAAACATTTGCAATGGCAGGTGAATCAGCGCTCCAAGCCAGTTCGTGATAAATACCATCTCCGCCATCATTCCAAGTGCTCACCGCCATATCAGTAGAATATTCTTGCATACTCCAATAAAATCTCAAGAACGTACTGTACGCCATTTTTGAATAAGCTCCAGCCAAACTTTGTTTGTAAGCTGCAACACTAGTAAAATGAACATTATCTGTATCTGCGTTCAAAGGAAGTTTCTCCAAATCATCTGTGCAAGAATGTAAACTTGTAGTAACAACTAAAAGTAACATTCCTAAAAGAAACCAAATACTATTCAATTTTTTCGAAGTTCTCATATTATTTTTTTTAGTTATTTAGTTAAAAATTAAGATTTAGTCCCATTGAAAAAATACGGGGCACTGGATAAGCGTTTTCCGAGCCGAAATTAGCTTCTGGATCAAGACCTTGATAGTCTGTAATTATAAAAACATTTTGTACTGAAAAATTAACGTTCAGTCCCACTTTAGAATTAGCCAATACTTTACCAAAATCATAGCCAACACTGAAATTATCCATTTTTAGAAAAGATGCATTTTGCAAATAGAAATCACTATACCCTTGTGCTGGATCATTATGACTAAAAAGGGTTTCATTATACAAAGTGCTCAGGTTTTGCGAAGTCTGCCATTCCGTAATAGAAATGGTGTTGTCATACGGATGAAAAAACAAATAATGGTCGATATTGGAATGGAAAGCAGCACTTACATTCCATTTTTTGTATTGGAAATTAGTACTGAAACCCATAAGGTATTTGGGAGCTGTCGATTTATTTGTGATGTAACGGTCACTGGCATTGAGCAAGCCATCATTATTGACGTCAAGCATTTGCCCTTCGATTGGCATTCCGTTTGCACCATACACCTGATGATACAAATAAAAGGTGTTTCGCGGGTAACCTACGGTATTGACTAAAGTAGCATCGCTAAACAATCCGATTCCTTCATCGGAAACATCGTTCAGGTGGGTAATTTTATTTTCGTTGTAGGTGAAATTAAAATTCAAGTCCCAAGTCATATTTTTAGTTTGTATAGGAATTGCTTTTAAGGCAAATTCAACTCCGCGATTTTCCATTGTACCAATATTTAGCAGCAATTCACTGCCTTGATTAAAGCCTAGAGGAACCCGCGTGTTATTCAACAAATCTTTCGTTTCTTTAAGATATACATCGACACTTCCTGTAATCCTATTTTTTAAAAATCCAAAATCCAGTCCAATATTCGAAGAGGCAGTCTCTTCCCATTTAAGATTTAGATTATAAGCCCCCGGATTAACGGTTAAATAACTGGTGTTCCCAAAAGTGTACTGCTCATCTGTATAACCAGAAAAATAACTAGGTCTATAATAATAATTCGCAATACCATCTTGTTGTCCAGTGACACCATAACCCAATCGTAATTTCAAATCGGATAAAGTATTGTTGTCTTTAAGGAAACTTTCCTCTTTTATTTTCCAAGCAAAAGCCGCAGACGGAAACAAACCCCATCTGTTTTCTTCTGAAAATCGGGAAGAACCATCTTGACGTAAAGACGCTGTTAGTAAATATTTTTCGTTGAAGACATAATTCAGTCTGCCATAAAAAGAAATGATGGAATGACTTGGCTTGTCAAACGGAAAAACAGGATCACTATTGGGTTGTTTAACACCATCAGGCCTGAAGGTCGGATAAGAATAGTTGGTAGTCAAGAAATCATTATAGGAATAACCAGCCGTAATATCGAACCTACTTTTTATGGAAGCTATTTCTTTACTGTAAAACAAATAAGATTCAAATAAGGTATTTTGCACCTCTCTAGAAGGATCGGCATAATAAATATAACCCTCTGAAAGGTTTGCCGGAAAATAGCTCGCAGAAGCAGAGCTTAAGTATTTTCCTTTAGAAATATCGTAACCTCCATTGACATTAAGGTGCAAGTCAGGCAAAAAATGCATCGAATAATCTAATTGTAAATTCCCTACGCTTCTAATATTTTCGTTTCTACTTTGTACCTGCTCCAGCATACTCACTGGATTAATTATAGCTAATGCCGGATTGCTGGCGAACTGCGTGTACTGAAAATACCCTCCATAGGTTTGGTCTTCAACTCGAACAGGTTGCGAAGGATCGAATGCTCGTGCATTCCAAAGAGCGCCTTCGTTGGCAATATGTTCATCTTCAAACGAACCCTTTAAGTTTAAATTCACTTTCAAATGGTTGTCAAAAAACTTTGGACTTAAATTAAGCAAGGCAGTGAATCTCTCATAATTACCCGTTCTTAAAACGCCATCTTGATTCAAATATCCAACAGAAACTCTGTAAGGCAATGATTTTATAGCACCACTCATACTTAAATTGTTTTCTGATGCCAATGCCACTTGATAAATTTCGTCTTGCCAATTCGTATTTGCTGTACCGGGTGGCGTTTTTGCTGGAGTTCCATTAGCTGTTAATGTGTTAACCAGATTTCTATATTCATCCGCAGACAATACTGGAGCTTGTTCAATAATACTGGTAACCCTTGTTGAGGATGAAAAATCAATTTGTGTCCCTTTTAAACTTCCTTTTTTGGTGGTGATAATAATTACACCATTAGACGCTCTCGATCCATAAATTGCCGATGCCGATGCATCTTTCAAGACCGTAAAACTTTCTATGTCATTTGGATTTAACTGGCTAAGCATCCCGGCTCCACCATTCCAGCCCTCGAGAGGAACACCATCAACAACATATAAAGGGTCATTACTGGCGTTCAATGAAGATCCTCCACGAATTATGATAGAACTTCCTGCACCAGGCTTGCCACTTCTGGGTGTTATTTGCACACCGGGAACTTTATTGGCAATTAATCCTTCAACATTGGTAACGGGTGCTTTGTGAAAATCCTTTGAACTTACTTGCGCAACTGAACCGGTAAGATCCTTTTTCTTAGTTGATCCGTATCCAATTACAACTACCTCATTTAGTGTTTTAGTCGTTTCTTGAAGAGATACATTCAATATGTTTCCTGTAATTTTTTTCTCGAAAGTTGCATATCCTAAAAATGAAAATATCGCAATATCGCCAGTATCTGCTTTTATTTGGTAATTTCCATTTATATCTGAAATAACAGAATTAGTACTGTTTTTTAAGGTTACAGTTACACCCGGAAGAGTTGTCTTTGTGGCTCCATCAATAATGGTTCCTTTAACATCTACTTTTTGTCCAAAAAACAAAAGAGGTATCAAGAAAATAATCAATGAACTAAGTAGCTTTTGTACCATAGGAGTTCTTTTTCGTTTTAGTTTAGTATTCATATTTGGTTTTGATTGTAATAGTTTGATTTTTTAATTTGCTTTTAAGACTGGGTTCTTTTGATTGGTTTATTCATAATTCAATTTTTGGTTTGGTTTTTAGTTAGTATATTTTGGTTATCAATCTAGCTGTCTGGTCTAAAAAAACAGCATAAATTGAAATGTAAAATTATACTTGGGGTCACAAAAAAAAGGGGCACGAAATCGTTTTTTTAGGGGTACGAAATCGTTTTTTATTGCAGAATAAAAAGCACTAAACCTTGGAAACCAAAGGAAGAAGAATAGTAAGATTCGATTATTAAAAAATCAAAAAGAAGGATTCTATTTTTCCTTCATATAAAAAGTGGGAGGATTACCAAAACGCTCTTTGAAGAGCTTACTAAAATATTTTCGGTCAGAATAACCTACTTGATAGCAAACTTCATTTAGTGTATATTGTTTTGTTTTAAGAAGTTGTTTGGCTTTTTTCAATCTATAATCGCGCATATATTCCACAAGCGATAAGCCAGTTATTGTTTTCAGTTTTTTGTACAAGACAGAGTGACTCATTCCAAGTTCTTGGGCAACAAAGTTTGCGCTAAGATTATCTGAATCGATATTTTTTTCAATAAATTGTCCTAAATTTTCAAGAAATTCTTGGTCTTTTTTGTTTTTTACCAATTCACCAACATCATTTGTGTCTTCTGAATGAAATTTTTCGTGTAATAAACTTCGGTTTTTGAGTATGTTTTTTATTCTGGCACGAAGTAGCGACTCGTTGAAAGGCTTGGTGACGTAATCATCGGCACCAGTTTCAAAACCTTCCATTTTATTCATAAAAGAAGCTCTGGCTGTCAAAAGAATCACTGGAATGTGGCTAGTACTAACATTTGTTTTCAAATTATGGGTCAGTTCTATTCCATCCATAATTGGCATCATGACATCACTGATAATAAGATCAGGCATTTTTTCCAGCGCCATTTCCAATCCTTCTTTACCATTATAAGCCCGCAAAATCGTAAACTCATCCGATAATAGTTCGGCTATATAATTGCCTATATCTACATTGTCTTCAACAATAAGTAACGTTTGTTCCTTTACTGCTGGATTTTCCCTGCTTTGCAAAAGCACCTCAACTTTATCTTGTTTAGTGGTAAAATAAGTATCTATAAGTTCGTCATTGGTCTCGCTTCCGCAAATTTCAGTCTCACTGAAAAAAGAATTTCCTTTTTTCAATACAATTCTAAACGTACTGCCTGCCCCTTTTTTACTTTTAACCGTAATTTCTCCTTGATGCAGCTTAATAATTTCATTCGAAATGGTCAATCCCAATCCAAAACCTGCTCCATTAACACTATGAGTTTCGTAGGCTTGATAAAACCGATTGAATATTTTAGAGAGATGTTTTTTAGAAATTCCAATTCCTTCATCGACCAATTCTAATTGTACTTCGACATCAGTTTCTGTGATGGAGAGTTTTATGGATCCACCGGCTTTTGTAAACTTCAAAGCATTGGAAAACAAGTTATACAGCACTTTTTCCATTTGGTTTTTGTCAAACCACAAAGGCATCGTTGGACTTGAGGATTCAAATTCAAACTTAATATCCTTTTGGTACGCGAATTCTTTGAAAGAAAGATAAATTTCTTGGCTAAATTTTACAAAATCACCTTTAGCTACCTTTAACTTAATTTGTTGCTGCTCCAATTTTTTGAAATCCAACAATTCATTAACGAGATTCAGTAAATATTCGCCATTTTTTTTGATGGTAGCAATTGGATTTTGTTGCTGATTTTCTGAGAGTTCATTATTTTTTAACAATTTATTTATAGAACTCAAAATGAGGGTGACGGGTGTTCGTATTTCGTGAGAAATATTAGTGAAAAAATCTTGTTTCAAATTATAGAGTTCCACGTCTTTTTCGTGCGAAAATTTCTCAAATCGTAAATCCGCTTTCATATTTTCCCATGAAATGATGTATTTCATTAAAGCATAGAAAAGTAAAATCCCAAAAAGAGCATACATCAAAAAAGCCCACCATTCTGTCCAAAAAGGTTTTTGTATTTTAATATTCAACGCACTATACTGATCCGCCCACTCACTTCCCAATTCCCTACTTCTGACTTTAAAAACATATTCCCCAGGTGAAAGATTGGTATAAGTAGCCGAACCTTCTTTGCCTATTGATCGCCAGTTTTTATCAAAATTATCCATTTTTATCTGGTATTCGCAATTGGCAGAAGACGGAAAAAGCATGGCAGCAAATTCAAAAGTAATTACATCTTGATCGTGTTTTAAAGTAATATTTTTTGAAAATGAAATATCATTTTTCAATATTTCGTCTTCGCCAATTAGGACTTCCTTGTTGTAAAGTTTAAAGCTGGTGAATTTTACTTCAGGAGTCACGTTTTTGACCTTGATGGTTTCGGGATTAAATTTGACAACCCCTTTGGAACAGCCAAAATAAAGTAATCCTTTTTCGTCTTTGAAGCAAGAGTTTATATGATAATCTTCTTTAAGATTGGAAAAACTTTTAAACGTTTTTGTATTATAATCATAATTGAAAATTCCTTGCTTGGTACTAAACCAAATCAATCCTTTATTGTCTTCTATGATTGCCGTAACGGTTTGATAACGGACATTTGCATCATTATCAAAGCGATTTATTTTTTGAGTTTGGGTATTCAACATATTGATTCCTTCGCCGGCAGTTCCCATCCAAATATTGCCTTTGGAGTCTTTTAAAATACTATACAAATAATCGCTGCTGATAGAATTTGGATTGCCGTCGATACTTTTATAGACTTTAAATTGGTTGGTTTTGGTATCGAAAAGATTCACGCCTCCGCCAAAAGTCGCCAACCAAATTGAATTTCCGTCTTTTTGAAGCGATAGTATATTGTCGCTACTTATGGTGTTTTTAACCCCTTTTCTCTCCTTGTAACTTTTGAATTCTTTTGTAATGACGTTGTAATAATTAAGACCTCCACCCCAAGTCGCTATCCAAATATTGTTTTTCTCGTCCTCGACAATGTAACGAACATCATTAAAACTCAAGGATTTCGGGTCGCCTATCTTCTGCTTGAATTGGGTAAAACTCCCTGTTTTATAATTGAAATTAACCAATCCATTTACGAAAGTTCCTATCCAAAGCGTCTCGTCATTAGCTTCATAAATATATTGAATATAATCATCGCCAATTGAGTTTTTATTTGAGCTATTGTAGCGTTTTGCAGAATTAGTTTTTTCTGGCAAAACTGTCAATCCTTTCCCGTCTAATCCCATAAAAAAGGCATCCTTGTTTTTATAGATGGACAATACCGAAATGGGAGATTCTCCCTTATTGGTGCTTGGTATAAAGGAGTAATCTTTGTTAATGCTTAAAACGTCAACTCCGTTCCAGGCCGTTCCCAACCAAATATTGGAATCCTCGTCTTCCATAAGAGCATAAATGGCATTGCTGGAAATGGAATGCCCTGATTGGGAGTCATTGCTATAATTAGTAACTATTGGATTTGTAGTGTTTATGTTTTTAATTTTAAAAAGCCCAACGCCATCTGATCCAATCCAAATTACACCATTTCGATCTTTTTTAATACTGCGAACTATATTGATTGTTTTATCTATTCCATATCCTTTTTTTTGAAAACTCAACGTATTCACGTCAAATGTCAACAACCCTTTTCCGCTGGTTCCTATCAAGATTTCATTCTTGTTTATTCCACATAAGGAATGAATATAATCGGGAGAAATTGTAGTTAAAGACCTAATTCGGTAGAACTTTCCCGTTGAAGGATCAAATTTGTTCAATCCTCCTCCAAAAGTACCTAGCCACAGCTTCTTATTCCCATCTTCATAAATACTCCTGACATCATTATTACTTATTGAAAACTTGTTTTTACTATCGGATTTATAGATTTTAAAAGTTTGTTCTTTTTCATTAAAGGAGGAAAATCCATTTTTAGTACCTAACCAAATAGTACCTTTAGAATCCTCAAAAAGAGTATTCAATTCATTGGAAGGAATTGATGAATTATCGTTTGGACTATTTTTGTAGGCAACAAATGTGTCGTTCGAAGGATTGTATAAGTTTAATCCACCTCCGAATGTAGCAATCCAAATATTGCCTTTACGATCTATTAATAAATTGGAAATATCATTGGAACTTAAGGCACTGTTTTGCTTATTGTAAATTTTTATTTTATTGCCGTCAAAACGATTTAATCCATTGTCGGTTCCTATCCAAACAAAACCATTTTTCTCTTTTACAATGCTGCTTACTCTATCGTTAGACAATCCATTGGTTTGATTTATTTTGTTAAAAATAACTTGAGACTGGCTAAAAATAGGAGAAAAAACAGAAAGTAGTAAAAGAAAAAATAAAAAAAAATAAGAGTTTATTTGTTTTGTTTTCAAAGCAAAATTCGAATTAAGAGGATTCCGATTCTAAATTATTTACTATTTTTTAGCACAAATGAACTATTTAAAATTTTGTTCTAAAGGACAAATATATACAATAGAAATTTATCTGATTGTTTTTTATCAATTGGTCTTACCTAATTTGTATGAAAACAAAAAAAATCCCAACAACTCTTTAGAGCTATTGGGACGTTTTGATAATTAGGATATTCGAGGGTTATTTAACTCGAACCACAAAATAATTTTTCTTTCCGCTTTGCAACAACACAAATTGATTGTTGATTAAATCCTTGGTCGAAAGCACGAATTCTTCGGTTACTTTTTCTCTATTTACCGAAATAGAATTGGCAGTCAAAGCGCGTCTTGCTTCTCCATTCGATTTTAGAAACCCTGTTTTTTCGTTTAGAACATCAACAATGTTAATTCCAGTTTCAATTTCAGATTTTGCAATTTCAGCTTGTGGAACTCCGTCGAAAACTTCTAAGAAAGTGGCTCCGTTCAGTTGTTTCAAATCATCTGCAGTGGCATTTCCAAACAAAATTCCAGATGCTTTAATGGCATTTTCTAAATCTTCGACTGAATGTACCATCACTGTAATTTCTTCCGCCAAACGCTTTTGTAGCAAACGCAAATGTGGTGCTTCTCGATGTTTTTCTGTCAAATCCTCGATTTCCTCTTTCGAAATGAAAGTAAAAATCTTGATGTATTTTTCGGCATCAACATCGGAAGTATTCAACCAATATTGATAAAATTTATACGGTGAAGTTCTGGCAGCATCCAACCAAATATTCCCTCCTTCAGATTTTCCAAACTTGGTTCCATCGGCTTTTGTAATCAACGGACAAGTCAATGCGTATGCTTTCCCACCAGCAATTCTTCGCACTAATTCAGTTCCTGTGGTGATATTTCCCCATTGGTCGCTTCCTCCCATTTGCAACGTACATTGTTTATCTCTGTACAAATGCAAAAAGTCGTATCCTTGAACCAATTGATAAGTAAACTCCGTAAATGACATTCCTTCGGCTGCTTCAGACGACAAACGTTTCTTTACCGAATCTTTGGCCATCATATAATTTACAGTAATGTGTTTTCCCACATCGCGAATGAAATCCAAAAAAGAAAAAGTTTTCATCCAATCGTAATTATTTACTAATTCTGCTGCATTTGGCGCATCGGAAGTAAAGTCTAGAAAGCGGGACAATTGTCCTTTAATAGCTTCTTGATTGTGACGCAAAGTAGCTTCGTCTAACAGGTTTCTTTCATTCGATTTTCCTGATGGATCACCAATCATCCCTGTTGCTCCACCCACTAAAGCTAATGGTTTGTGCCCAGATATTTGAAAATGTTTCAATAGCATTACTCCTACTAAATGTCCAATATGCAAGGAATCGGCAGTGGGGTCAATTCCAACATACGCCACGCGCATTTGTTCCATCAAATGTTCTTCTGTGCCGGGCATAACATCGTGGAGCATTCCTCTCCAAGTCACTTCTTCAATAAAATTCTTCATCTTTTTAATCAATTTACTTTCGTCAATTCAGCCTTTCAGGCTTCGTGTGCGCAAAGATAGTAATTCAAAAAGCAATGACAATAGCAATTTCAATGGCAATTAAAAACTTTGCGTCTTAACCGCAAAACAGTATATTTACAAAATGGTTTTAGTCACAGGAGGAACAGGTTTAGTCGGCTCACATTTGCTGCTTCATTTATTAGAAAATGGAGAAAATGTTCGTGCTATTTATCGAAAATCAGAAACTATCCAAAAAACCAAAAAGATATTTTCACACTACAAAAAAGAAAATTTCTTCGAAAAAATAAATTGGCTTGAAGCTGATATTCTTGATGTTCCTTCTCTAGAAATTGCTTTCGAAAACGTGGATTACGTTTACCATTGTGCTGCTTTTATATCATTCGACCCAAAAGATGAAGATTTAATTCGGAAGACAAATATTGAAGGAACTGCCAATATAGTTAATTTTTGTATTGCCAAAAATGTACAAAAACTATGTTTTATAAGCTCAATAGCTGCTCTTGGTGACTTGAAAGAAAACGAAAATAGCATCACTGAAGAAACCGAATGGAATCCCGAAAAAT
>Ga0209717_1000507_pt1 | contig 47345 bp, 44 predicted proteins | sample AD_UKC048_MetaG_FD_184418 | JGI IMG/M metagenome (GOLD analysis project Ga0209717, IMG submission 184418) | Active sludge microbial communities of municipal wastewater-treating anaerobic digesters from USA - AD_UKC048_MetaG (SPAdes) (version 2) | ecosystem: Engineered > Bioreactor > Anaerobic >...
GCTTTTAGCATTACGGGAATAGTTTCCGGAGGATGTTGAAAATCGCCATCAAACTCAAAGACAAAATCAGCCTGTAATTTTTCCATGGCGTATTTAAATCCATCAAGGTAAGCTGAGCCCAAACCGGTCTTAGCTTCTCTTTTCAAGAGAAAAACTGTGTCGTATTTTTTAGATTTTTCTTCAACAATTTTAGCAGTACCATCAGGTGAACTATCATCAACTACCAAAATTTTCATATCCCATTTTTTATCTAAAGAGGGAAAAGTTTTAGTATTAAGGTAGTCGATCATTTTGCCAATATTTTCAGCTTCGTTGTAGGTGGGAATAATAATGACAGCAGTTTCGCGGTTTTGGTTGAGTGTATCCATAGATTTATCTTAACATAATGCTAAAATAGAGTATGAAATTTGATGTTATTACCCTATTTCCGGAAATGTTTGAAAGTGTGTTTAGTAAAAGTATTATTAGTAGAGCACAGGAAAAAAAATTGATCGAGATTAATTATCATCAGATGAGGCAGTGGAGCTGGAATAATTACGGCTCGGTCGACGATAAACCCTATGGCGGTGATGTGGGAATGCTCATAAGAGTGGAGGTGATTGATAAGGCGTTAAAAGAAATAAAAAAGTCTAAAGCTAAAAATCTTCAGCCAGAGGCTGATCCGCCTTTGGCGGAAAAGCCAAAAGTAATCCTTATGAGTGCCAGGGGGAAGAGATTTGAACAGGCAGATGCCAGACGTCTGGCTAAAGAAAAAAATTTAATAATTATTTGCGGTCACTATGAGGGCTTTGACGAAAGAGTCTCAGATTTAGTGGATGAAGAAATATCCATCGGTGACTATGTGTTAAGCGGCGGAGAAATTCCAGCCATGGTAATAATCGACTCAGTTTCCAGACTGCTGCCGGGAGTATTGGGAAAAGACGAGTCGAGTCATGTTGAAAGTTTTTCCGATGATTCACATCATATTGAGTTTCCTCAATATACGAGACCGGCAGAATATAATGGTAAAAAAGTACCTAAGGTGCTTCTCTCTGGTAATCCCCAAAAAATTAAAAAGTGGCAGGCAGAACAAACTAAACTAAAGTCGTCAAAGCGATAATAACGGCAAAAATAGCCAGGAGTAAATATTCGATAATGATAGAAGCTTGTAAATCACCCCGATGGTAGTGATGAAGGAGACTCCAAAGTAAATAGAGAGCGGCGGTAACATAAACGACACGACGTTGATTATGAGAATCAAAATTTTGATTAAAAAAGAGAAAGGCGATAAAGGCGAAAATTAAAATAATGGCTAAAATTACATAATCTAGAGGATTTTTTTGGATTTCTTTTAAAATTATCATTTTAAAAAATGGTCCCCTGACGACCAAAAATTAATAACATTAAAATGATAAGAAGAAAGCCAATATGGCTAGCTGAGGAACCGGTAAAACGAGGGGTTTGATCTTTTAGGGTGATATAAGAGTCAATGACTAAAACCACCACAATTAAGGAAAAAATGATGGTCCCAATGATTTTGCTTATTAAAAGAGGGCTGATCGCTTTGCCGCTGGCGGCTAAATTAACAACGGTCTCACCCAGAGACTGAGTCGAGACGATTATTTCAGGCTCCGAATTGATGACGATTTCTTCGCTGGCGGAGACTGAATCAGATTTTTTGGCAATCGCCGGAGCATTTAAAGGCAGAGCAAAATGCTGGACAACCAGGGTAGTTTTGACCCCATTTAAAATACCGTTAACGACCCCGATGCCTATTTCCTGATATTTGGGATTCAAGATATTATCCCGATGAGTTGGGGAATTCATCCAAGCTTTGATCAGACCTTCAGTGTCATAAAAATCTTTGGCTAAATTTTCTCCAGCTACTGAATATTGATAGCCAACGGATTTAAAAAAGTCCCAGGGAGTTTTACCCTGAGGGGAATTGTGAGCCCAGTAATTATTGGCAAACATATCCTGGGCCTTCGCCACGGCCGACTGAGACAGGACGGCATTGTATTTAAGGGGAGCTAGACCGAGTTTTTGCCGCTGATCATTAGTTTGAGAGATAACCTTATCAACGGTAATTTCTGATGAGTAGCCCAGTATTCCCGGCTTTAGAATGGTGAGAGATTGGATAAGAGACTGATTGAGTAAATAGAGAGCAATAAAAATCCCTAAAAAAGAAGGGTGGAGCAAAAGAGCCCGGTGATTATTTTTTTCCTGAGGAATAAAGAGCAATGAAATGAATTTTGCCACATAATCAGTATAACTAGCTTTTTCTCTTTTTTAAAGAGAAAAGAAGAGGGATTAAAAAGGAAAGAAGATTGTTGATATAAAAATAGTCGAATTTTAGGCAAAGATTGTTACTTAGATAATAATCAAAAAGAAGTGCTGAGAGTGAAATTAAAAAACTTGGGAATAAATAAGATTTAATTAATATAAAATTTAAAATTAAGGCCAGGAGAAAAGCAAAGGGAAATATTTTAAGACAGGATATCTTTGATTGATTGCCTAAATTAGTGGGAATAGAATTCTGAGTCCCAAGAACTTTGGGCTGAAATGGATTTGGAGCCAAGGAATTGGTAATAATTTTGCCACTAGGAGTGGCACTGACAATATCTGAGAATTGGCCAGGAGCGCAAAGATTACCGGTTCTAATTTTAAAGTAATAGGTAACATCAGCTAAGAGATTATTTATGGTAAAACTGGTTGTCCCCCGGCCGCCAATGTTGGCATTGGCAAAAGTGGCGGCGTGGGCTTCGGTAGAATAGGAAATTAAATAATAAGAAAAAACATCTGCTGTTTCCTCCCAAGATAAAGTTACCGAATTTTGACCAGGGGTAGCTTTTAGGTTTTTGGGTCGATTTAACGGGGAAAAGGCATGACAACTATTATCACTATCCTCCTCATTTCCACAAGTAAAGTTTAGATCAAGATCATAAGAATTATTTAATAGTTGAATATTATTGTCGAGGGACTGATTTAGTGAAGCCGTCCATGAATATTCCTTGGATTGATAGCTATCTATATTACCTAAACTATGGTTTTTATTGTTTGCCAAATCGTTAAAAGAACCAGCCTGCCAAAGAGTGTCTCCCGTAAAAATACTGAGCATTTGAACAGCCGAAAGTGAGTTTGAGAGAGAGGATGGTTTTATTTTAAATAATAAATTACAGCTATCAGGCCGCTCGTTATAAACAGTTATAGTTTGGGTTTTACTAAAACCGGGAACAATATTTTTTTCATCAAAAAATGATAAATTTGACGATTTTGTACAAGAATTTGAATCACAAGTAATAATTAAATCGTTACCAGCTAAAGTAGGAGAATGCACAGAAATTAGAAACGAGAAAATAGAAACTAGAAATGTAAAAATAAATAGCTTATTTTTCATTAGTTAAAAATAAAAGTTTGGGGAGTTAGATTGCTAAAAGTAACGGTAAAAGAACTGCCTATGCCAGAAGAGGGAGTACAGGTCCCACCACTACTACAAGTACCCAGATATAGGTCACGTAGGGAAAAACCATTGACATCGATAGTACTCGGCAAAATTTGACCATAAATTTGCTGCGGTCCGGCACTGTTCGAATAATCAATGGTGTAGGACATATCAGACAAAGTGACGCCAAGACCGGAAATACTTAATGTAATTTTTGAAACTGGGGCTCGATAGTCGAGATTAACGGCTGGACCTGGACTGATTTTTACCCAAGGACCCAGCCCATCGACACTTCTTTGCCAGATAATAAAATTTAAATCATCAACAGCCACAGAATCAATTAAAGTTTCTTCCTTAAATAATTTAAGTTGACAACTGGGAGGAAGTTCTGGGGAGATATTTATCGCCAAGGACTGTTGAGGCAAAACAATACCTGAAAGAGAATTTGACTGACTATCACCGATAGCGTAAGAATAATTTGATAAATCTATATTTTGATCCCAACTGTTGTTAAAAAGATAGATAGTGTTTTTATCAATCTTATTTAAAACCAGTGGAGATAAAACTAAAATGGACTGATGGTGATCTATTTCAACGTTTTCACTGGAATCCGAAGAAGAATAATTTATCTCGTTTTCACCTGTAGTTAAGGGTATTTCAGAGGGCGTGTCTATTATTTCAGAGCCTAAATCGGTGGTTAGAAAATTGACAGTACTGGTTTCACCAATTCTATTATCTAAAGTGGAAAAGACAATGTCATTAAAAAATACGTACGAATTGTAATTATCACCATCTCCGGTATCAGTTAGAGAAAATAGAATTCTAAAAGTCTGACCGGCTAAATGAGTCAGACCCCGGTTTAAAGAAATCCAGCCAGTGTCGTAATTAAAATCATCACTGTTTAGGTTACCGATATTTAAAATATCTTCCAAAACATTAAGACCAGCTATGTCAGTCAGACTGACATGGAAATGATCAAAATCAGCAATATCATGACTCAGAAAACGATAAGAAAAAGTGAGAGTCGATGAGGCAGAGGCTGGCAGGGAAACAACATGAAAAAAAGAATCGGTACCACCAATTGAGGTCGACTCTGAACCAAGGACAAATACTTCTTTTTCATCAACGGTAGCAATATTGTAATCACAAAGAGAAGAAGCCGGTGTCCAGTCGTAATAGTTTTGACCGGAATAGACCGGAGTGGGCAATGACTGATAATTAAGATTGGTGGTGGGGGGAATAGTATCAACTTTGATTTGATAATCAAAATAATCAAATTCTTTTATTTCAGTGTTGCCAAAAATGTCAGTGGCCAGGGTGGCAAAGCTGTAGAGACCATCACCCTGGGGAGAAGTAAAATGAAAGACTCCCCTATCTCCATAAATAAAATCGGGGTACTCCTGCCAGGGATTAAAATTGAATGAATAATATAGCTTTATATTGACCACAGAAGAGTCGTCAAAAGCAAAGGCATTAATATCAAAATTACGAATATTTCGGACGTAATTATCATCCATGTCTAGAAATGAATCAGGAGGATTTAGTTCTACAATGGAAAAAGTTAAATTAGAAGTATTGACGGTAGAAGAATAGAGAGCCCTGATATTTTTGGACGGAATAAGTAAAGAAAAAAATAAAATAAATAAAAGAGGAAGAAGAATTTTTACGGTTTTATTGATTTTTAAAATTTGGTTTACAACTATAATCAAAGCAGGCAGGCAGATAACGAGGATAAAACCAAATAATGTTTGGATAAAGGCAATAATTTTGCCTAAATAGGGAAGAGAAAAAAGATATTTACCTTTGATTCCACCTTCAACTAAATCCCAGGTATCTTCGTCCTGATTATTGTCCCCTTTGGTGGAAAAGCGGAGAGGAGTGGTAGATTTTATCGAAGATATACGGTGAAGAACAGTATCTTCGGGATTAGCGGGAGAGCTGAAGGCGACAATATCACCAATTTTTAACGAGCTAGGATTTATATTTTTAGTAAGAGCGAGAGAGCCGGATTTTACCAGTGGCTCCATGGAACCACTGGTGACAATAAAAAACCGAGGTAAGTTTTTAATTGGCAATAAGGGCGAACAAATTAAAAATAATAAGATAATTAATATCGTCCCCAAAAATTTTGCCATTTTAAAAAACTATTCTTGAGTACCCGTGAAATTAAAAGATAAATCTGACAAAACTTGACCGGCATCTGTATTTTCAAGAGCACTGGTAGTAACAATGAGTCGATATTTTTGGGAGGTATTAAAAGCAAGAGAATTTATATCAAAACCTGTGTCCTTCCATTGGCTAATAGTTCCTGATACTAAACTAGTCCAAGTAGAACCATCAAATTTTTCAAAAGAAACATTAATTTTATCACCAATAATTCCCCAAGAACTGGCATTATTATCGATATTACCATCTATAATTTTAGTAAAGATATTTAAATTAATATTAGAGAGACTATTATTTTTTAAATAAAAAGTTTGGGTATTGGAAAAACCAACTGCCATATTAGTATAAGCAGGATTTAAGGTTAAAGTGCTGGCCCAAGTACTACCATCAGAACTGATTTGAAGGTCAGCATTACCGGTACTAAATGTTAGCCCGTTAACATGGGTGGTTGAGGAAAATAGAGCGAAGGCGGAGGCAGTAACAGAGGCAACGACCAGGGCGATGAGAAGCAAGGATGGAAATATTTTTTTCATTATTTACCTTTATTTTGTCAGATTTATAACAGTTGACTGGTAAATAATAGTACTTTGTGAGAAAGACAACAAGATGATATTTAGTTAGCGAGGATTATCAGGCGGTTAATGTTGGAGCCCGGGGGCCAACAGGTCATAAGAGTGAGAGAAGAAGTATTTAGATTATTAGTTAAGTAGTTAATTTCACTAGGGTTGACAATCTTTTTTTCGGTGACACTATAACGATATTTACCACCTTCATAGTAGATGAAAATTTCGTCACCAGGTTCTAATTTATTTATTAAATAAAAAATACTATTGTACTGAGAGGCCTGAAACCAGTTGATAGCTGAGTGGGCAAAAATAAAAGTGTTTCCCGGAAAACCAGGTAGACCTGAGCCCTTGGCATGAGCCACACCCTGGGTTAGGGCTTTTTGATAAATACGAGAATCGAAAGGATCAACATTTTTGACCACCTTGGCATTAACTTTTATTTTGGGAATGACAATTGAAAAATCAGTATTAACCGGCTTTATTTCGGTTTTGGAAGGTGAGGATTTGGTAACCTGATAGACAATTTCCGCCTTTGCCACTGGAAAATATATTTTGAAAACAATGGTAATAGCAAAAAATAGAAATAAAAAACCAACTAGTTTAAACAAGGGATTAGCGGTGGGTAGACTTTTTCTTTTTTGAGAGGACATATCTAATTATAGCGAAAAGGCCGATTAAACCGAGGAGCAAGGGTAACCAAGATTTTTGAAGGAAGGATTTGACTGTGTCAACAGTACCCAGAACTGTTCCCTCCTCATTACTAGTGGTGAATTCCTCAGGAGAGGGAGTGCCGGTCAAAAGTGTATTTTCCTCTTCTTCCGGAGCTAAAGTAGCGTTGGTAACTGGAATAGCGCCGGTGGTAGTAGTCGTTGTGCCAATGGTGGTGGAAGTAGTAGTGATGGTGACAGAGTCACCGATAGTACCGGAGCCATTACCGGCATCGTCAAAGGCTCTAAGAACGTAGTAGTAGCTCTTGGAGCAATCAGGGACGCTGTTGGTAATGCTGGATTCCTGATTGGAGCCAATATTTACTGAGGCGACCCGGGAACCGTTATCTAGAATAAAATCAGTAATGTCAGCCCGATATAATTCGACTTTAACTGTTTTTCCCTCATCATCGGCGGTTTTAAAATGAATTTTATAATCACAGCCACTATTGAGCCATTCTTTGCGATAATTGCTGGGAGTCCCGGGGCCGGAGGTTTTGTAATCAAGGGAGACAATATTGCTCTGCTCATTATTGGCAGTAACATAGAAATTATAGGTACCTTCACTACTTAGAATTGAAGAATTTGTTTGACACTGAGAAGTGTTACCAGGAGCAGCTAGGGATATATCGGAACCGAATTGAGTGTAGCTACTGTCAGATGGTCCTTTTTTATAACATTTAACAGTAATAGCATTATTATTAATATCTAAAGCGACAAAGGTTAATTTTAAATCATTTAAATTGGCCGGACTTTTGGGCTGTTCAAGTCGGACTGATAAAGAATCGAGAGCCTGAGCACTTGGGACAAAGAGAGAAAGGATGGCTAAAAAGATAATGGCGATTAGTTTCATCGATGATTTTTTGATAAAAGCTAGACCAATAATAAACATGAGGCCACTGATAATTAACCAGATGGTATTGGCACCGGTCGAAGGTAGCTCGGTAGAAGCACCGAGAACTTCACCCTGTACCTCTTCTTTTTCAACCCCAGCGGAGACGCTATTTTGAGTACTTTTAACAATAGGAACTTCGGTGCCGACAAAATTGTTACTAACATATTGAGAATTTTCCCCATCAGCATAGACAATGACATTATCACCGTAAGCAGCTTGTCCGTATGCATAGGCTAAATCACGATAGGTACCAGGTTGCTGGTCGGAACTGATGTCGGCGGTATAAGTTAATACTAAAGTATCACCAACTTTAAGGTTGCCAAGATTCCAAACACCGGGAGAGTGATAAACAGGTTCAGTTATAGCGTAAGTGTCGCCGTTTTTGAGAACATTATAGGAGGCGGGGCGATAAGAAAAGCCGTTGGGGGGAAGATCGGTAACTTTAAAATCATTAATATCGTTACCGGAAATAATTACTATGATTTTGAAATTTACAGAGTCGCCCGGAGAAAGATCCCCCGAGGCGTCATTGGATTTGGAAATGGTGGCGGTGGGAGGAAGAAGACGGTTGCCGATGTAACAATTTACACTTTGACTTTCGCTAACTCTAACCGGATAACCAGCCACTTGGGCATTAACGGTTTTAATAATTTTGTTTAGGATTGTATCGGGAACCTTGGTAAAAACTTCTTCTTCCTGGTCACAATAAATGTTGGTTTGAGTCCAACCTGGCTGAAGAACTTCACTTAGATAATAAGTATTAGGAATTAATTGACCAAAGGTAATTTGGCCATTTTCGTTGGTAGCCTTAGTTTCTCCTGATAAATTAATTGTCCAGCCACTAAGACCCACATCATTATTATTCATAATACCGTCTCCATCGAGATCGTTAAATTTAGTAACATTAATTTTCCCATAGATATCGTCATTAGTAATAGTACAAGTAATGTCGTCACCTGGAGCTAAGGTAACAGTGCCACCTAAGGCAGCTGGACATTTAGCATTGCCAGTAATGGAAACGAATTCGTAACCAGTTAGTTGAGTTTCGTTGATAGCATAGGGAGTGTTAGCTTTTAAGGTGTAAGCGGTTCCGGATGTAGCAGCAGTACCACCAATGGTTAATAAGAAATCATCTGGCAAAGCATTACCACCATTGTCATTGGTAGGATCTTTGGTTAGGGTCAATTTGGGAGCAACATCATCATTCGTGAGAGTACAGGTTTTAGTTTGACCTAAAGCGACGGTAACAGCACCGTTAGAATCACAATCACCGCTAAATCCAGTAAATGTGTATCCAAGGAGATTAGTCTCACCGGCAGTATAGGTACCAGGAATAACGGGAAGGGTTTGACCTGATGAAACAGCAGTTCCTCCAATAGTTAGGTTAAAGTCATTAGGAGCAGCAGTGCCCCCATTATCGTTAACAACGGTTTTGACAACAACAATGGATGCCTGTTGATCATCATTCGTGAGAGTACAGGTAGCAGATTGGCCTATAGTTAGGGTAATATGAGTAGTGTCAGGCATTGTTCCACCGACACAATTCCAAGATGAAGCTGTGTAACCAGCGGGTCCTGCTGATTCGGATAATGCGTAAGTACCGGCTTTAAATGATGCTCCGCTGACAACATCGGTACTACCGGTATCTCCTGCTCCAGATAGTGTTCCTGCTGTGCCACCGTTTGCTGTAAGGGTCCAAGCTGATTCTGGGGCAGTACCGCCATTATTATTGACAACGACTTTATTTAAAGTAAGAGAAGGAGCAATATCATCGTTCGTAATAGTACAGGTTTTAGAATCACCGGGAAGTAAAGTAATTTTGCCATCCTTACTACAATCTCCACCCCAATCTGAAGGAGCATATCCAGTAAGAGGATCTTCAGAAACAGTGATCTCTTTGTTAGCTAAAACATTGTAGGCGGTTCCAGAAGTAGCAGCGGTGCCGTCAATGTAGAGTTTGAAATCAGAAACAAGTTTGGTGCCACCGTTGTCATTCTTAACAGTTTTAACAACGGTTAATTTTGGAGCAACGTCATTATTGGTGATAGTGCAAGTAGCAGAACCGGAGACTGGAACAGTAATATTTGAACAATTATTGTATGTGGTTGTGTAACCTACTGCAGTATTTTCTGTAATTGTATATTTTCCCGGTGTTACTGATAAATCATTTTGACCATCGTTGTCGAAAATATATGTCGTAGCTCCAATATTAAATGAGAAATTTGAAAAGACTTTTGTGCTACCATTGTCATTTGTTAAAACTTTTTTAACAATAAGTGTACCTTTTGGTAAATTACAGTCGTTGTTGTAAATATTTTGACCCTCAGTTGTCCAATTTAAACCAGGGAAAGTACCACCAATATAAGCAAATGGAGGGATAATATCGCCCCATTTAACAGTGATACCTGGATACCAAACTGGACCATTATCACTAATATGTCCATCGACTGTTCCGTTTTTATTTGGTTGAATAGAAGTATATGGATTTGAATGACTACTAGAGGAATGACAAATAGTTACTTTTGGTTGTTTAAGTTCGATAGAACAGTTATTACATTGAAAATCTGTAGAAGAATAACTTCCTAAATTAGATCCATCACAAGTTTCTGAACCATTAATAATTCCATCACCACAATATGGACCAGTGAGAGTTACGTTTTGGCAACTAGCAGAACAATAACTACAACTGTTTCCATATGCTGGCGTACAAGTGCTACCGTTATTATTGGAGCCATTATCACATTGTTCGCTGTCTTGGTTAACAACACCATCACCACACACATTTCTTGGAACACCAAAGTACCAACTTGAATCTGAATCACTTACAGCTCCATTTGTATGATTTGCGGTAACAGTGGCAGTATTTGTATATTGTCCAGCCACAACTGTACCAGTTGCAGTACATGTCATGATTCTTTCGGAAGGAATAGCTGATGCTGGTAAAGAAGAATAAGGACAGTTTATCGCATCGACTTTGTCATCAACCACAGCAATGTTATTTAAATCTACATTACCAATATTTTGGACAATATATTGCCAAGTAACAGAGTCTCCGGTATTTAGTTCGGGACCAGGTAAAGCAGTAACATCAATATTATTTGTTTTCTTTTCAATATTTATTGCGGGAGCAGGAACAAGCTCTGAAGAAAGATGACCGATAAGGAAAGCGGAGTTATTTTTTTGTTCTTCGGTGATAAAATGATTTACAATGTTACCAATACCCCCACAAGTATAAGAATCTACAAAACCATCAATTACTAACGTATATTTTATATCTCCAATCGTGAACACTTGAGTCCCGTAGCTAACAGGAAAGGTTATTTTATCATTACAATTTCCTCCATAATCACAGTTACCATCATTTGGTGTTTCTTCAATATCAAAATCAAAAGTAAAAGCAGGATTTGGTGAAATTGCTGGTTCAGAAAACGAAAGAGTTATTTGTAATGTTGCACCATTTGCAGCACTACCTCCGCCTATTGGCCAGTTCATGTGTGTTAGGGTGCCAAGTAAAAATTTTGTATTTTCGTTAAAAGTTTGAACACCAACAGCATCAAACCTCAATCCGCTTTGTTCTCCCTGAGTAGTACCCCATCTTATTTCATTTGTATCCTCCCCGTTGACATTACTTCCCCCATCCACATCAGTCCAAATTCCAGAAGATGAATTTAAAGAATAATTATCTAAAGGATCATTACATACTGTGGGATTAATGGGAGTATCTTCCACAACAATGATTCCATCGTTTAATGTAAATACATTACTTTCACCAGTACTACCACAACTATCATTTCGATGGGCTTTGAAACTGACATCATAGGTACCTTCTGTAACAGGAGCTGTAATACTGAAAGACTCGCTACTTGTCCCATTAAGGAACGTGTGATCAGCATGATTATTGCAAACCCAGTCACCACCATCAATTCTCCATGAACTTGATCCCCAATCATTTTCATCAAGATTAAAAATACTTCCACCGCTTCTTTCAACGGTTAAATCAACTTCAATAGTTGTGTTTGGAGTAACTGTAACTTGGGTTACACCATTGAAACTGCCTGAAACTGATAGAACTGCACCATTAGAAATTATAAAAAGGGTAAAATGGTCCAGTTCTATGGCTTTGACGGTGTCGCCAGATTGTTCAAGTTTATTTTCTTCGACTGGTTTAATTTCATCAACTTTAATTTCATTAGTAGTGGCATCGTCGATTGATTTTTCAATATAAGAAACTTCGGCGGTGGAATCGGAAGGCTTGGGGAGAGTGACATCATATTCAAAAGTGCTGTTGGCCATACCGGTAGTAATGTCGTAAGCATATTCGCCAATATTGCCTATATCATCGGGTAAATTTAGGTCACTTGTTTTTACTTTTTGAATTTTTAGAGGAGTGCGGAGAGATTCGTCGGCGGGAAGACATTTAAAAGTTATGGTGACTTTATTTTCTTGAGGATAAACATAACGAACACCAAGTTTGACGTTTTCTTTAGTCTCGGAAATGCCAGTGGTGTCATTAATGATCCAGTTTTCATTAATAGTATCTTCAATAATTTCACCTCCGGTTAGACAGACTTTTTCTACAACCGGAATTTCGGTGGGAGTGACAGTGGTTTCGATGGTGGGGGTCTGAGTGCCAATGTCAGTATTGACTGGTTCCGGGGTATCAACTTCGTCCACCCCGGTTGGAACTGCTGTTGGTTCGGCTGGGGTATCAACTTCGTTCATCCCGGTTGGAACTGCTGTTGGTTCAGGAGTAATAGTTAGTGTAATGGTGGGAGCTTCGGTGGGAATTGTGGTTGGTTCGGCCGGGGTATCAACTTCGTCCACCCCGGTTGGAACTGCTGTTGGTTCGGGAGTAATAGTTGGAGTTTCGGTAATTACCGGAGTGACAACTGGTTCGGTGGTGGGGATAGCGGTTGGTTCGGCCGGGGTATCAACTTCGTCCACTCCGGTTTGAGCATTTTCAACTATGGGAGTTGGAGTTGGAAGCGGTTCTTCGGCAAAAGCGGGCTGAGTGGAGAGATAGGGAAGAAAAAGATTTAGGAAAAGGGAAAAATTGGCCAGCAAAGAACAGGTTTTTTGGAAGAACCGACGAAAGTAAACCTGCTTTAAATTCACTGCCGCAATTGTAATATGAAAACTAACTAATGTCAACGGTTGTATAACTTAGATAAAAAACTGGTTTATAGCTTTGATTTTTCGAAGTTTTTTCAATATATAAAGACCGATAATAATGCCAAGAAGGTCAATAAAAGTATCCTTAAAACGACCGCTACGCCCGACAATAAAGGTCTGGTGAATTTCATCGCTTAAGGCGTATAAATAGGCAAATATTATTGACGTTTTATTTTTAAGTAGAGCAAAAAAAAGAAGAATGGCCAAAATAGCGTATTCAATTAGGTGGAGACTTTTAAAGAAAATAAAATGGGGAACAGTCTCTGGGAGAATCTCCGCCGTTTGCTGAGTCGAAAAATAAAAAATTATCCCCATCCAAATGAAAGCGGGAATTAAGCGGAGTAGAGTTTTGGAAATAGGAGTGGTAATAAGAATAGGATACTACCAGCAAACATGAAGGGCCAGGAGAAAATATTCGTGTCGGGCTTGACCTCTCTTAAGGTAGAGGCAGGATAATAATTGACCGAAGCGGAATTGTCGGGGCATTGAGGACAAGAATAGGTTGAAGCACCCAGGACTTTTGGTTTAGTTACTTTTGGAGTAATAATTGGAGCTTTTATATTTATAATCCCGATTTGATAATCATATAAATGAGAGGAGTTGGCTTTTTTTAAATGAAAAGAAAGAGGATACTGCCCTGGGGGTAACTTTTTGGAAACTGAAAGAGGGAGAGTCAACCAGGAATAGCCGTCTTTAAAATTACTAAAGGGGAAATACTGAGAGGTAAAAGGAAAAATTAAACGCAGGGAAAATAATTCACTCGATTTTAAAGAAAAAACTAAATTAAAATCTTCACCAGCGGTGACTGAGTCGGGGACAAATTCTAAATTTAATAGCGGCGAAATATATATTTCTTCAAATTTTGAGGTAGCGATAGCTTCAGTGGAGGAGCAAAGATTATTTTCTTGGTTTTGGCTGGGATCGGTAAAACACCAAGAATCATCAGGTTGTCGGGAATAGCTGAGATTTTTATTTGATTTGGAATAAGTAATAGAAGTATCTAGAAAGGTAACAGTATCGCCGTCGTTATTTAAAAACCCGGAAGAAAAAGAATGGGAAAAATAAGATAGTGGACTAATAATGGCATCGTCGTAGAAACAGCGAGAGTTTTCTAACCTGTCATAAAAACAAAAATCTTTTAGAGAAATTGACTCAGAAGAGGGGTTATAAATCTCGATCCATTCATCTTGGCCGGTATCAGGACTCGCCATAATTTCGGTGATAATTAAATTCGCCTTCGCCGTTGGCTCCGGCGAGACAAAAGGGGTGGGGGTGAGTAAAATGGTTGGTGTACAGGAATTGGTTGAGCGAGGCGATAAATCTATTTTGCCCTTAGTATAAATTAGTTGATCAATTAGATTATTTAAATCGTCGAATAAATTAATGGTGTCGCCACCATCATTTAGCCAACCTGGATCGTGATAAAAAGTTTGATAGGAAAAGGGTGAAAGGCAGCCGGAAATAATTAGATCATCGGTGGAAATATTGTTGGCATCTTTTAGCAGCCAATTATCTATATTAATAGTATCTCCAGTGGTATTGTTAATTTCGACCCATTCAGGAGAAGAATTAGAGGAAAAATTTGTGATTTTAACGACAGGATCGATAGCATAGATTTTTGGCACTAAAAAGAGTGAAAATAATAGTATTAAAATTATCACTATAATAGTGTAGCAAATCTTACTTTAGTTTTTGGAGGGCGATATCTATTTTATGAAGAGTTCCCTCTTTTCCTAGGGCCGGTAAACATTCGACGACGGGCGGGGTAAAAGCCGAACCACAGATGGCGACCCTGAAGACCATGAAAAATTCACCCGTATTCCAGGCATTAGTAGAGACGAGATTCTGGATTCTAGACACTAGATTGGTAAAATCAGAAAGTAATTCTTTGGTTTTAGTGAGCATCTCGGTAGCTAGTTCGGGGCTAGTCCCCTTTTTTAAGAGCAATTCTTTATCGTAATCGATATCTTCAAAAAGAAACTTAACCTGACCTGGTAAATCACTAAATTTGATGAGGCGCTCTTTGAGAACGGGAATCAGAATTTTTATTTGTTCGTCGGAAGCCGCTGGCAAGAATTTTCGAAAATAGGGAAAAAGCTCTTCGTTTGATTTTTGACGAATGTAAAGACCATTAAAATAATCTAATTTTTTGCGGTCAAAAATTGGGGATTTCTTGTGTAAATGTTCTAAAGAAAATTCCTGAATGAATTCTTCGAGAGTAAATAATTCCCGATCAGTACCAGGATTCCAGCCCAGAAGCATCAAAAAATTTAAGAGAGCTTCGGGTAAATAGCCTTCATCTAAAAAAGAACGGGCGGAAACACTGCCTTTGCGTTTACTCATTTTACCGTGACCACTCGGATCCATTAAGACCGTAAGATGGATAAAAATTGGCACTTCCCAGCCAAAAGCTTCATAAAGAATAATTTGCTTTGGGGTCGAGGTAATCCACTCTTCACCCCGAAAAATATGGGAAATTTTCATTAAATGATCATCAACGACCACCGCAAAATGATAGGTAGGAATACCGTCAGATTTGATTAAGACCTGGTCATCGATATCCTGAGAATTTATGGTTATTTGACCACGAATAGCATCGGTAAAAGTAATAATCTGATTGTCGGGAACACGAAGACGAATAACGTAGGACTCACCATTTTTTATTTTTGTTTCAATTTCCCCCTTGGATAAATTTAAACAATGACGGTCATATTTGGGGATTTGGTGGGCGGTTTTTTGAATTTGTCTCATTTCATTTAAACGATCTTCACTACAAAAACAATAGTAAGCCAGGCCTTTATCGAGTAACTGCCGAATATATTTTTGATAAACATCGAGGCGCTGGGTTTGGACATAAGGGCCATAAGGGCCACCAATATCCGGACCTTCATCCCAGGTCATCCCATAATCTTTAATATCTTTTAAAATTCGTTCCTGGGCTCCAGGGACAAATCTTTTCTGATCAGTATCTTCAATCCGCAGAATAAATTGACCATGATTTTTTTTAGCTAAAGCATAATTATAAAGACAGGTACGCAGGTGACCGATATGGTATTCACCGGTCGGTGAAGGGGCAATGCGGGTACGAACAGTAGACATAAAGCAATTTTAACATCAAAAATAGGGTAAAATAATTTAATGTCTTTAACTCAGGTTGCTTATACCAGTAGAAATGTAATTAAATACGGAGGAATAGGCCTCGTGGGATTTTTATTTTTTTGGTGGGGAATCGGAGCGGCGATAAAAGCTTATCAAAAAGCCAATCCGCCTTATGTAGCACCGACAGTCAGATACGGGGTGATAGATAAAGTGTTTTTCCCGGAAAAAGAATTCCAAAAAAAAGAATTTACGGCTGAATTACCGGACGATACTTTTCCGAAATATAAAGACCAGGCCAAAATCTATGTAATTTATCGCTCCAAAAGTATTATTGGCGCCCTTGAAGAAGGTAAAAAAACAGCGGCAGCCATGAACTTTCTCACCGAACCTAAAGAAACAGGTGTGGGAATATATGTTTTCAACGATCCAAATACCGGCAGAAGTCTAACGATGAATGTTCTCCAAAGTAGCTTTAAAATGAGTTATCCCTATTTAACGGATCAATTATTACTTAACCCGGAGCAAATGCCAAATAAGGAGCAAGCGATCATCACTGCCTCTGACTTTCTCGAACAAGCGGGAAAGATGAGTCCTGATTTAGCAGAAGGAGAAAAAAAGGTAAGTTTTTGGAAAATAAATTTTGATGGCCTAAAAGAGGTAACCGCTCTTTCAGAAGCCAACATTATTAGAGTAGATTTTTTCCGAAAAAAATTGGCAGAGGATTTTCAGGTAGTAACGGCGGAAGTAGGTAAAGCACCGGTTTCGGTGCTAGTATCCGGCTCAAGTGTCGCGGCCAAAAAGGTAGTCGAAGTAAATTATCAACATGTAAATGTCGATACATCGGAAGCTTCTTCCTCAACCTATCCCATTATTACCAGCAAAGAAGCATTTGAAAATTTAAAAATGGGTAATTACTGGCCAGCCAAGGATAGCAGTTCAAATAAAGTGATTATCAGAAAAATTTATTTAGCTTATTTTGAACCGGTTAATTTAACCCAATTTATGCAACCTGTCTATGTCCTTGAGGGTGATGGTGGCTTTGTAGCCTATGTGCGAGCAGTTACTGATACATACGCCAAGTAAGATTTTTTTTAGCCCAATTTAAAAGTATTTTAGTATCATTAAAGCGGTCCTCACTTTGAGCTACTACAGAAATAAGATAGTGGCCGTCAATATTTAATAGAGCGATAAAAGAACCGCTAGCCTCAGGAGTCCAGCCGGTTTTCAAACCCTCAACTTCGGGAAGAACTCCTAAAAGCTCGTTAGTACTAAGGACTTTATATACTTTTTGGCCGTAAATATCGGTTAATTCCATTGATTTGATTTTGACATAATTTCGTAAAGTAGAGTTTTGAATAGCGATACGGGCGATCTGACTCAAATCATAGACAGTAGAATAATGATCGGGACTATGAAGACCGTCAAAATTTACAAAATGGGTATTTTTAAGACCATATTTTTTGGTCAGTAAATTCATCTGATCAACAAAACCGGTAATTCCCTGCGGGTAATGAGAAGCTAAGGAAAAAGCGGCATCATTCGCCGAATGAATGAGAAGACCAGCTACCAATGTTTTGATAGTAACTTTATCACCGGATTTTAATTCCATTACTTTGCCGTCAACATAATCCTTTGAAATGGTGACAACTTCTTCAAGAGGGTAAATATTCAAAGCGGTGAGAGCGGTGACAAGCTTGGTCGTCGAAGCGGGATAGATGCGAGTATTTTCATTTTCAGAAACTAGGATTTGATTCGTTTCATTATCAATCAGAATATAAAAATTTGTGGAAAGCTGAGGTTTATTTTTATTAACAACGACTGGCTGGGGTGGGTGTTTAAAGGTAAAAAGATCATTTTTTTTGGTAAAGCGAAATGAGGTGGGGAGAAAAGTTAAGATCAAAGCCAGACCTAAAAATAGACCATAGTGAAAATAAGGATTCCGCAGCAGTTTTGATAAATTCACTTGGTTCAATTTATTTTTTTATTTTTTTATCAATTTTAGGTAATCTCTGATCGACTCTTTCCATATCGCGGGGAAAAAGAGAAGCCTCGCGGATATTTTCTAAACCTAAAATATTTTGAGTAATCCGCTCAAGACCGATGGCAAAACCACCTTCGGCAGGCATACCAAATTTAAAGGCCTGACCATAGGGTATTTCGAAGTCGTCTGGATTTTGACCGATGGATTTTAATTTTTCCCGAAGCTGCTGGTAATTACTAATTCTTTGACCGCCGGAAATCCACTCAACTCCTCGACCAATTAAATCGATAGTCAAAGTTTCCTCGGGATTTTGAGGATCAGCAAAAGAATACCAAGCTCTTTTTTGGGTGTAAAAATGGGTAATAAAAACTATCTCACTGCCGTATTTCTCCATCGACCAGCGGCAAATTTCCCGTTCCCCTTCTGGGTCCATATCTAATTCATTTCTAACGTCTCGGCCGGTGCGTTCATAAATTAATTGCAGGGCTTCTCTTAATTTAAGGCAAGGTGTATTTTCACATGTTTTGGGAATGGTGACGCCATATTCATCTAAAATATCCTGATGTTTTTCAGAAACAGCTTTAAAAATGGCTTTAACGGTTGAATCAGCCATTTTTATTAAATCCGTCCAGTCTTCAAGAAAACCCATTTCACAGTCAAGGCTAAGATATTCGGTCAAATGACGGGTGGTAACGGAGGGCTCGGCCCGATAAGCATGGGCAATAGTAAAAACTCTCTCAAAAATGGAAACCATAATTTGTTTGTAGAGCTGCGGACTTTGGGCCAGAAAGGCTTTATGGCCAAAATAATTGACCGGAAAAACTTCAGAGCCGCCCTCAGTTGAGCCAGTAACAATGGTGGGAACTGAAATTTCGGTAAAATCATTTTGAATTAAATGATCCCGAAAGGCTTTCATAATGGTGGCCTGAACTTTAAAAACATCGGTCACTTTTTGATGACGAAGAGAGACAGCCCGATTGTCAAGTAAAACGGGCAGGGAAACATTCAAATCCGGCTGATGAATATCAAAAGGTAATTCAGCGGCTGCTTCGATCACTTTCAATTCAACCATTTCCATTTCGATTTTACCGGTAATAATTTTAGGGTTAAAATATTTCTCCTCGCGGGCACGGACATTGCCAGTAATTTCGACCACTGACTCAACCTTAACTTCGCCCAAGTCCTTTCCTCCGACAACTTGGATCAGACCAGAGCGATCGCGAATATCAGCGAAGACTAATTTGCCGTAGCTACGGACAGAATTTACCCAGCCTTTGATTGTAACTTTTTCACCGATTTGACTGATAGTATCTTTAATTAAGGTTCTAGTCATGGGGTAATTTTACCGCGTAATTATTTCCTTTACCACTAACTGGGGCAAGGTGTGATTGTTCCAAGTATTGGCGTCGAGAGAGGCGACGAGATTAATTAAATCCCCTATTTTTAAATCTTTATCTAAATCAGCTTTTTTAAAAGCGATGGCATCCACGCCAACAGTTTCACGGTTAGGCGGGCAGGCCATCCCCGACACTTTTAATTTTAAGTGAGATTGAGTTTGGCCAAGGATTTTTTTTGACTCTATTTTTAAATTTTCAAATAAAAACAGAGGCTCGGGATTGCCAATACCAAAGGGCTGCAAACTTTTTATTAATTTAATATTGGTTAAATTAATGGCTGAAAGATCCATTTTAGCGTCAATAGTAAGGGACTTTTGGGGGGAATAGTTAAGTAGATTAATAGAAAAGTAGTTTAATAGTTTTTTCTGAAGTTTGGGAATATTTTTATCCAAAATAGAAAAACCGGCGGCGCCGGGGTGACCACCAAGATCAACAAATAATTCAGAAAATTTTCGGAGGACGTCGATAATATTAACCTCCGGAATCGAGCGACAGGAACCCTTAGCCACCTCACCATTTTTGGCAATAATTATTGAAGGTAGAGCATATTTTTCAGTCAAACGGCCGGCAATAAGACCGATAATTCCGGGATTAAATGAATCAGCAATAAAAATAACTTTATTTTTTATATTAATATTTTTATCGGCAAGATCGATAGATTCTTTTTGTAAATCTTGTCGTTCTTTATTAAAATTATTTAACACCTCCGCATACTTACCAGCTTCTAAGGAATTTCGGCTACACAAAAGTCGAAGGGCGTCGGTGGGATCAGAGAGACGGCCAACGGCGTTAAGGCGAGGCCCTAAAAGAAAACCTAAATCATAAACCGATAATTTATCCAGTTTTACTCCGGAAATTTCCATTAATTTTTTGAGACCCGGCGATGGGTTCACCTTTAATTCCTGCAAACCATGAACAACGATCGAACGATTTAGATCGGAAAGTGGCTGGCAATCAGCAACGACTCCAAGGGCCGCCAGCGACAAATCAGCTGTTTTGGAAAAGGATCTGGCAATTAACCAGGCTAAAGCGGAGGCCGAGGTAGAGGTCGAATGAAAAAGAGCATCGACGTTTTTTATTTTTCCACCGGCAAGATGATGATCAATCACCACAATTTTTATGTTAGGATTTTTGGCTTTAATTCTGGCAAACTCAGCATCGGCGACAATGCCGTTATCGACGGTAATTAACAGATCAAATTTAATTTTTTTTTCTGATTCAAGGCGAAAAAATGATTTGGATTTAAAACCATAACCATCTTTTTCCCGGTGGGGAATAAAAGGCAAGACATTTTTGTTTAAGGGATAAAGACTTCGCCACAGAATGGCCGTGGAAGTTAAGCCATCAACATCATAATCACCATAGATTAAAATATTTTTTTGCTTATCTAGATAATTTTGAATTGTGCCAACGACTTTTTTTGAAGATAGTTTTGACTCGGGAAAAGGTGGTTTTAAAAAGTTGTCTACGTCGGTAATCTGGCGGTTTTTTAGGAGGAGTTCTAGAAAAGTTTTGGGCGGTGTTTGGCCACTTATTGTCTCTTGACTTAACAAATTAAGAAGTGCTTGCATAGGCCTATTGTATGCTATAATTTGAAGACCAGAAAGCACTTACCTAGTTTTTGGTTAGTTATTAGTAAGGTTAAGGAATCTTTAAAAGATTCGAAAAAAATGGCAAAAAAGCTTTTCGTAGGAAATCTTCCCTACAACATGACAGATGAGCAGCTGAATGCGATCTTCGCACCCTTCGGCACAATCATCTCCGCAAATATAGTTTTCGACAAATTCTCTCACCGAAGCAAAGGTTTCGGTTTCGTAGAATTCGAAACTGAAGAAATGGCTCAAGCCGCTCTATCTTTGGATGGCAGCGAGCAAGACGGTAGAAATATCGCCGTAAAAGAGGCATTACCTCGTCCTGAAAGACCCCAAATGTAAATAATATTTATTATTTGATCTTTAAACCCCGTCGCAAGACGGGGTTTTCGGTGGAGAAAAAATGTCTCAGTTTAAGGTAAAATTGGATATGGAGAAAAGACAATTACCGGAGAAGGTTAAAATAGTGATGCAAAAAGTCCTGGATAAAAACGGAAAAATTTATGTAGTTGGGGGAGCGGTTCGGGATTGGATTTTAAAAAAAGAAGTTAATGATTGGGATTTTGCCACTAATTTGACCCCGGAAGAGATGAAAAAAATTTTTCCCAAAAATTCTTTTTGTGAAAATCAGTTTGGGACTTTTAGTGTGGTAGTTGGCAAAGACGAGATATTTGAAATTACCACCTATCGAAGTGAGGCGGGATATAGTGACAAAAGACACCCAGATAAAATTAGCTGGGGAAAAACATTAAAAGAAGATCTGGAAAGAAGAGATTTTACGATTAACGCCATCGCCCTCGATATTGAAGGACAAATTACTGATCTGCACGGAGGAATTGAAGATTTAAATAACCGGCTGATAAAAACTGTGGGAAACCCCGATGATCGATTTTCAGAAGACGCTCTGCGAATGATGAGAGCGATTAGAATTGCCGCTCAAATTGGTTTTTTGATTGAAGAAAAGACTTTTGAATCAATTCAAAAAAATGCTCCTTTAATAAAAGAAATAGCCGGAGAAAGAATTAGAGACGAACTATTTAAAATCTTACTTTCAAAAAAACCCGGAGATGGAATAAGACTCTTAAAAAACTCGGGATTGCTGGCAGAAATCATGCCCGAGCTGCTACTCGGGGTCGGGATGGGACAAAAAGGTCATCACATTTATGATGTTTGGGATCATGAGCTGGAAGCTTTAAATAATTGTCAAAGTAAAAATCCAGTGACGAGACTGGCCTGTTTACTTCATGATGTGGGAAAACCGGTGGTCATGAAAGAAGAAAAAGGAGAAAAAACTTTTTACAATCACGAAGTAGTTGGATCCAGAATTGCGGTCAATATCGGGAAAAGATTAAGACTGTCGAAGGATGAACTGGAACAGCTTTTTATTTTGGTCAGATGGCACATGTTTACCGTCGAGGATACTCAAACTGATAAAGCCGTCAGAAGATTTATCAGAAATGTGACGCCAAAATATTTAGACGAAATGATTTCACTGCGGCGGAGCGATAGACTCGGATCGGGAGCTAAGGAAAGCAGCTGGCGATGGGAACTATTTAAAAAGCGACTGATAGAAGTCCAAAAACAACCTTTTTCAGTTAAAGACCTAAAAGTTAATGGGCTAGACGTGATGGAAATATTGAAGATAAAACCGAGTCGCAAAGTAGGTGAAGTGCTCGATAAACTTTTTGCCGAGGTGGAAGAAAAACCAGAACTCAATGTTAGGGAGATTTTGCTTGAGAAAATAAAAAAATTTACTTAAGTTTTTTTCTTTTGGTTAAAAGCATGAGAGGAATGGCAACCCCAACAGAGGAATAGGTACCAGAGACAACGCCGATGAGCAGAGCAATGGCAAACCAACGGGTACTGGCACCTCCAAGAATAACCAGAGCAAGTAGCATTAAGATAATAGTCATAGAATTGTTTATCGAGCGGACGATGACCTCTGAGACGGCCTTGTTAGCCAGCTCCACCCAGTCCAAATGAAAGCTGAGGCTTTTGAGTTCCCTAATCCGATCAAAGGTAACGACAGTGTCATGAACCGAAGAGGATAAGGTAGTTAAAATAGCGGTCACAAAAAGAGCGTCGATTTCGGCACCAAAAAAGTGACCTAAAATCGAAAAAGAACCAAGTAGAATTAAAGCATCGTGAAGCATGGCGATGACCGCCGAAGCCCCAAAACTAATATCTTTAAATCGAGAACCAATAAACAACAACAAAGAAAGGGAAGATAAAATAATGGCCCAAATTGTTTTTTTAAGAAGCTCTTTGCCGAGAGTGGCACCAAGGGTTTCGAACTGTAACTCACTAAAATTGGAATCTAAGTTTTTTAGTTCGATACTTAAGGCTTCTTTTTGCTCTGCTGAAATATGGCCAAATTTAAGGATATATTTATCTTGATTTGTAGAAATAGTCAATAATTCTAAATTATTTTTGGAAAAAATAGTTTTAAGGGTTTCGGGGCTTGGCCTCGAAGGCAGAGAAACTTGCCAGGAAGAACCACCGGAAAAATCGACAGAAAGACGAAAGCCCCAAAAGATAATAGAAAAGATGGAGGCTAAAATCAAAAGAGAAGAAATAAACAAAAATAGTGGCCGAAATTTCATAATATTCATGGTTTGGATTATTAGATTAGTAGATTAATAGATTAATAGTTAAATAGTTAATTATTATTTTTACGGGCGAGAACACGTAATAAATTGCGGGTGACAAAGACTCCGGTAAACATTCCCAAAACTATTCCGAGAAGTAAAGTCACCGCAAAACCGCGAACCATGCCCGAGCTGTTGAGAAAAGGCCAGTTAAAAGGATTAAATAAAATCAGGGCAGTAATGATGGTACAAGTATTGGCATCTTTAATGGAATTCCAGGCCCGACCGAAACTAATTTCCAGAGCGTTGTTCCATGATTTACCAGCCCGAAGTTCTTCTTTCATCCTTTCAAAAATTAAAATATTGCTATCCACGGCCATGCCGACAGATAAAATAAAACCGACAATACCTGGAAAAGTCAAGGTAATCGGAATGAGACGATAAAGAGTCAAAGTAATGAGTCCATAAATAATAAGACCAAAATCGGCAATTAAGCCTAAAAACCCATAGTTACCAATCATAAAGAAAGAAACGAGGACGAGGCCAACTAGCCCAGCTTTAATCCCTTTGTTGATAGAATCCTGACCGAGAGAGGCACCTACCTGAGACTGCTGGATTAATTTTATCGGTAAGCTGAGGGCGCCGGCATTAAGCTGGGCGGAAAGAAATTTAGCTGATTTAATGTCAAAGTTGCCGTTAATTACCGCCTTACCATCGGGAATGATAACCCCTACCTGGGGTGCAGTAATAATCTCATCATCGAGAAGAATGGCAAGTCTTTTATTTAAATAATCAGTAGTAGCTTTTTCAAAAAGCTTGGCGCCTTCAGAATTAAATTCCAAAGAGACTTCGATAGCACCAGTGTTGGGATTGGGTTGAGGCAAAGCTTTTAAAAGATGAGAGCCATTGAGACCGGTATCAACTAGAATATCGTTTAAAGTCGCAGTGGCAGTAGCCTCGGGAGGGACATCAATAATACCCTTAAAATTTAACTGAGCAGTTTGGCCAATTAGTTTTATAGCTTCGTTAATATCGGTAACTCCGGGAAGATCAACTGTTAAACGATGATTTTCGCCCTGACTCGAAAGCTGAACCGTGGCCTCGGAAACTCCAAATAAATTAACCCGACGTTCAATGTTAGTTTTTAGGGACTCAAGCGCCTCGGGTAAATTATCTTTACTGGTCTTTGAAGTATCAATTTCAAATAAAAGCGAGGCTCCACCGGCCAGATCGAGGCCATAACGAAGATCTAAATTTGGTTTAAACTGAAATGAACCGAGATTAAAAGAAAAATTAGGACGATAAAAAGTGCGGCCGAGTAGAGTAAATTTTGGGGGCAAGTTGATGATGAGACACAAAAAGGTAGCGGCAATAATCGACCAAAAGATAGTAAGAGTCTGGCGATTATTTTTCAGCATAGCCCAGCGATAGTTGACGGGGATGACCGCTAAAAGTATAAGTAATTGAAGTTTTGGAAGAAGAAATTTTATACTGAGCCAAATCCCCTTCTTTAATATCAAAAGATTTAATGATTTTATTGGGGATAGTCAAAGCCAGAGAATTTCCGGTTTTAATGACTTTTCGATTTTTATCCATTTAGTTTTCGAGAAGAGCAGGGTTACCAATTATAACAAAGGGTGAAGAAAGGAAGAAATCAACAATAAAGGGATCTCTTTTGCTTTGGCGAAGCTTGAGTTCCGGATAATCCATAACCATATAATTAATTTCAACATCGCGTTTTTTTTCTTCAGCAGCAATAGCATTTTCAACAGTCCGAATCGGTAAATCACCGACAATAATTAAATCGATAGAGTCAGGGCGGGCTTTTTGCCATAAAAGAAAATGATAGGAAACTAAAAGAAGCTTCGCTTTATTGAGCTTTTCCGATAAATCAGAATTTCGATAAGCAAGTAAGAGGAGTGAATTAAATAGATGATGATGGGGATTGGGAGTGTAATAAAGGCGATTGCCCCGACTTTCGGAAAGTAAAATATTGACCTTTTTGAGATTGGCAAGCTCACGACGAACTGAATTAATTTCTTCACCAGAAAGACGAACCAGCTGACGAACATAAAAAAGTTCTCTGGGATTTTCAAAAAAGATACAGATTAATTTACTTCTAGTTTTGGAAGTTAAAATGGTGTTAAGAGAGGTTTCAACCTTCATAGCTAATTTTATTGCCCAGAGGCAATATTTCTATCCAGATTTGACCGGGAACAAAATTAATTTCTTTACCACTCGTTTTATCTTTAAATATAGTTCGGGCTTGACGATCAGCCTTGCTCCAGGTGATTTCGGTTTTTTGACCATTGCTAAAATAAAGACCAGTACCAGAGCCAACAACCGCGTAAAGATTGTGGGCATGTTCATCGATAGAACGTGATTCTTTGACAAACTGAATAATTAAGTTTTTAGTACTAAGCTGCTGTTGATTATTAAAATCAACGACCGCTTCACCGCCATTGATTCTCAGATAACGATTTGAGATGGCATCATATTTCCAGGTGACGGCGTAGGCCTTGTCCCCCCAGAAATCAAAACTGATGGTATTAACCGTAGTACCGGCAGATTTATCTTCGGCATTAAAAAGCCAGGGGCGGAATTTTTTGTCCCAGGAACTATTATTTATTTCGGTAAGATTCGTTAAACCACGACTAGCGGCCACATTCCACAACTCAGTGGTGGAACAGTACATGGTGTGTTCAGTGTCCCGGGTTTCGCCGGTACGATCCGGTTCACGGCGACAGGCTTTATAAGAGAGGGAAAATTGGGATAAATCACTCCAGGTACCTTTGTTGTTCCAGCCATATTTAGAAATTTGTTCAATAGCCTGGGCCTTAACATTGGTCGTACAGGGACCACCGGGAGTGGCGGCTGAACAGTTAGCTCCACCAACATGGGCATAAAGTGGATAATCGCCGTATTCAGAAGCTAAATCAAGAAAATAGGTCCGGGCGGAGCGGACAGGACCAACATCATATTTTTGAGTTGAAGTTTGAGTCGCATTACAATAAAAAACTCCCATAAACCTGGTAATTCCTCCTTCAGCAATGGCTTCGTAAACTACATCCGCATTCATCAGACCTGATTGAGGCCGGGAATCAAGGTGATTTTCAATCATCACGGTTAAGGGACGACGGGTGGACCATTTTTCTTTAGCTTCAACAGAAAATTTTTCTCCGTTGATAGGACAAGTTTCTGTTTTGGGACCTTCAAAAACCAGGTAACCGGTTTGGGCCTGAGCCATGGGTGTAGGGGTAAGGGAAGTAGTTTTAGGGCTACTTTTAACCGGAGCGAGTGAAGCAAATAACAAATAGGAAGCGAAGGTGCCGACTACGAAAACGAGAGAGTAAAGACCTATCTTTAAAATTTTTGAATTCATAAAAAATTAACTATTAATAGCTTTTAATATAGCCGATTTTTCTTCTTTTGACAAAGTTATATTATCACCCTGACCGTTTTTAATGGGCTTGGCATAAATCCGGGTAAAAGAACGGTGGTGAAGAGAGGTAAGTAAAATGCCGGAATTTTCCTTGTTTAACAGCACTAAAATAAAACTTTGATCGCCACCGACATCGTCAAAAGGGTTGAAACGAACTAGTTTTATTTTTTCGATGCGACCAGCCGTCTCTGAAATTTGCTTATTTTCCGGTGATAAGCGACGAAATTTGGTTAAGATTAAATAAAGAAGATAGATAAAACCGAGAAAATTAATAATGGTAAGAGCCAATAAAATATTTTGAGACATGATTTAAGATAATTTTAACAAAATAGGCCATGTTATACTGAAGTTGAATGAAAGAAGCGAAAATGGAAAAAAATGAATATGGCCAGTATTTACGTAAAGATTTATTTAAAAGCTTTTGGCTTAGTTTGGTGACTATTGCAATCCTGGTAGCTTTGTATTATGTTTGGAAGTGAGTTAGCTTTAATTATTACAAGGAGGTGAACAATTAATGGCAGTTATTAAATTTTATTCTGTAAAGTCAAGAAAGTCCGTAGAAGTAGACGTTTCTAAAGTCAAGAAAGTTATGCTTAAAAACGGCAGACCAGCAGCTGAGGCAGTTGATCCTGAAACTGGAACAAAAATGTTCAAAATCCTATCCGCAGCTGATGCAGCTTTGTTATAAGTAGTTTCTTTAAAAATCCCCCGAAGTGAAACTTAGGGGGATTTTTTGATAGAATAGATTACTTCAAAGAGGTTGAAGGGCTTAATCGAGACCGCCTGCGCCTAACGGCTACGGCGAGTCGAGGTAGGAAAGTCCGGACCACAAATAACACGGAACCTGAATAATTAGGGTAAGGCGTAAGCTTTAGGCTCTGCTACAGAGACGAATAGACAGACCGCCTCCGCAAGGAGCTCCGGCGAGTCGAGGTGAAACGAGTAACCTTCCGGTGGAAATCTCAAATCGAAGCGTTAATATCTGGTTATTCCGCCATAGGCGGACAAGTGAGAGCTTCAGGTAGAGAGAATAGATAGATGGCCCTTAAACAGAAACCGGCTTAACAATCTCTTTGAAGTCTAGTTTTTATCTGTATTTAGGGCTCGGTAAATGGTCTCGACGGTAATATAGAGAGGGAGAGCAATAATTGCACCAACAACGCCGCCAAGCCTGGCACCAGAAGCAATTAAAAGGATGGTAATTAAGGGATTAATCCCGGTTGCCTCTTTCATTATTTTGGGGACAATAAAATTATTTTCGAGCTGCTGAACGATTATTCCCCAGATGACGGCAAGGACACCAGTAATCGGCGAGATAGTCAAACCAAAAATACCAGCTAAAATAGAAGCAATGGTTGGTCCAATATTGGGAACAAGCTCTAAAATAGCGGCAATAATAGCCAGAGGCAGGGCAAAATTTACTCCGATGATGACATAGCCAAAATAAGAGAGAATACCAATAATTAGCATTAGCATTAGCTGGGCACCAACCCACATACTGAGACGTTTTTCAAGCTGATTAAAAACATTAATTGCTTTTAATGATTTTTGACCAAAAATATTTTTAAGATATTTGTCAAAATTTTTCCTTTCGAGAAGTAGGTAAAAAGTAATGACAAAAAAGATAAAAATAGAAAGAATGTTGGAGAAAATGGCAACAACAAGAGAAGTAATATTCTCGGGAAGATTTTCGAGTATTTTAAACTGAGAGGAGAAATCAACAAAATTTAGACCTAAAATATCAATGTTTTTTAAAGCCATCGGTAAATCTTTAATTAAAATTGTCGACTGCTCAACAAGATCAGGAATCACACCGACGACGGAAAAACTTAGAATGGCAATAATAAAAAGATAGACAATAAAAATAGCTAGAGCCCTGGGCATTTTTGTCTTTTCTAGCCAATTTACGATGGGGTGAAGACCTTCCATAAAGAGAAAACAAAGAAAAACAGTTAGTATTAGGGCGCGAAGCTGCCAAAGAACAAGAAGAGAAATTAAAAAAAGAACAGTGAAAATAATTGTTCGGTGAGTAATTTCAACTTTTTGAGATTTCATAACAGATTGTACCATTTATTAACTTTAGTTAAAATTTGTGATAAATATTTTGGTTTCGAAATATCGATAAAAATAATATTTTTTTGTTTTTTAAACCAGGTAAGCTGGCGACGGGCGTAAGCATGCTCGTCAAAAGCCCATTTTTTTTGACAATTTTTCAGTAGAGACGCATCATGATGCGTCTCTACAAAATATGGACGAAATTCTTTATAGGCTAAAGTATTAAAGCCAGGATCTGAAAAAGAATATTTTTTAAGTAATTTTTTTATTTCATTTAAAAGACCTAATTTAAGGCGTTTTTCTACCCTTGTATCGATACGGGGATAAAGATAAGAAGTGGGGGCGGTCAAAGATAAATGTAAAATATTAAAATTTGGTTTATTTGTAGAGACGTGATTAATCACGTCTCTACCAGTTAATTTAATCTCAATTTTTCTGATTAATCGATGGGGGTTGTGTTTTTCGGAATTATTTAAATTATCAAAATTCTTTTTATCTAAAAAACGATAAATTTTTTGGAGAGTAGAAGTGGATAATTTGCCTAGAAAAAATCTAAGAAAATTATTAGGTTTTATGGAATAAGTTGATTTGTTTGGGTTAACAATGGCGTCAATATATTGACCGGTGCCGCCGACAATAATTGGCAATTTATTTTTTTTATGAATTTGCGAGATTTTTTGAAAAGCTAATTTTTGATACTGGGCCACGGAAAAACTTTGATCGGGGGTAATTAAATCAATGAGATGAATTTTGATATTTTGAGGATGATCTTTACCGGTCCCAAGATCGAGGCCCTGATAAATTTGACGGGAATCGGCGGAAATTAACTCGCCATGATATTTTTTTGCCAGTTTAATGGCAAGATTGGTTTTACCGGTAGCCGTGGGACCAGAAATTATTAAAAGTTTATTCATAAATATTGGGTTTGATAAATCAAACCCCTATACCCAAAAACAAATATCATTAATTGATAATTGTAGGGGCTTAATTTATTAAGCCCTAAACATTAAATCTAAACTCGACAATGTCGTCGGGGTGCATAATGTAGGTTTTGCCTTCGTGGCGCAGAAGACCTTTTGTTTTCGCCCCTTCCCAACCGTTATTATCAACAAAATCATTGTAAGAAACAATTTCAGCCATAATAAAACCATGTTGGAAATCAGTATGAATGACACCAGCTGCTTGTGGTGCCGTGGCTCCCTGATTTATAGTCCAGGCTCTGACCTCTTTTATGCCGGCAGTATAAAAAGACTGGAGACCCAGAGTCTCATAAGCTTTTTGGATAACCCGTTCTAAACCGGATTTTTCCATACCTAGTTCTTTTAAATAATTTTTTTTATCTTCGTCAGATAACTCAGATAATTCAAATTCAGTTTTGGCACAAACTGGAACTATGGATTGGAGACTAGATTCTAGAGACGAGAAACTAGAAAAATTTTGATAAACAGATTCGTCAACGTTGGCGACGATAAAATAGGGTTTAGCGGTGAGAAGAAAAAATTCTTTTAACAAAATTTTTTCATCGTCATCTAAATCTAAATTGATAGCTAATTTTCCCTGTTCTAGGCCTGATTTTAATTTTTTAGCTAAAGCATATTTTTTAGTTTTTAATTCGGGGGCATTGTTTTTATTGCCGTCTAAATATTTATCAATGCTTTCCAAATCTTTGATAATTAATTCGGCGCAAATAACTTCGAAATCGCCCTGAGGATCTACACTCCCCTCTTTGACGACACTAGGGTCAGAAAAGTGACGCACGACATGACAGATGGCATCACAGTCTCGGATATTAGTTAAAAATTTATTACCCAGACCTTCCCCAGTGGAAGCCCCCTTGACCAGACCGGCAATATCCACAAATTCGACAATGGCGGGGACAATTTTGGTGGTTTTAACAATATCGGCCAAGACCTGTAATTTATCGTCGGGGACTTCAACCACCCCAACATTTGGGTCAATGGTGCAAAAAGGATAATTGCTAGCATCAGCTACTTGACGACCTAAAAGGGCGTTAAACAAAGTTGATTTACCCACATTAGGTAGCCCGACAATGGCGATGCTTAATTTCATACTGTGAAATTATACCGCAAGAACCATTTTTTTTAGTTCCTTAATTTGACGTTTGCGAATAACTAGACGCGGGTCGGAGTCGATAATTTTTTGAGCTTCTAATAAATATTTTTTATTTTTTGTCAGCTCGGCCAGCCTCATTAAACAACCGGAATGCCAAACGTTATAAACAAAAGAATCGGTTGAGGATTTATATTTTTTTATCAACTCCAAACCGGCTAACAAATTTTTTAAACCCTCGTCTTTTTTGCCAGCTCTAAACTGAGCTTCGCCAAGGTGATATTGGAAATCACCTTTTTCGGCTTCTTCACGAGGGTATTTGATAAATGCTTTTAAATAATATTTTTCGGCTTTTAGAAAATTATTAGCTAATATTTCCATTTCACCAAGACGAAAATAACAACGGTGGACTTTAAGAATAATTTTGTAATTCTTGGCAATCTCTAGAGATGATAAGGCGGAGTGAAGAGCTAAGTTAAAAAAGACAAAGTCCTTTGATAATAAAAATAAATGCTTGTAAGTCAGACAGCGACCACCGAGAGCCTCGATGAGATCGGAATAATTCTTTTCTTGCTGATATTTATAAATAACTTCTTCATAAAGTTTTAAAGCATCTAAAAGCTTATCTTCTTCACGCAAATCTTCGGCTTTTTGATGAAGTTTATTAGTATTCATAATTTTTATTATAAACTAAACAAAAATCCCTCCGGAGTACGGAGGGATTTTGATTGCTTCGTTAACACTCGCAATGACGCAGGTATTATTTCACCATTTTCTTGACTTTGGTGCCAGGAATATAGCGAGGCATGCGGCGAGCCATAATTTTCTTGGACTCTTTTGAACCAATGGCTTTAATGGTTTTAGCCTTGAACATTTTGGTTTTGAAAGTTCCAAAACCGGAAAGTTTGACGACTTCGCCAGAGGCAAGAGCCTTCATAATTTCATTTAAAAAGGTTTCAACAGAAACCTTGGCAGCTTTCTTACTGAGTTTAGCCTTTTGAGCTACGACTTCGATTAGGTCTTTTTTGGTCATTTTGTTTTGAATTTATAATCCAGTTATCATTATTAGCTACTTTCCAATAAATTTCAAGTATTACTCACCGTTTTTAACCGCAGATTTATTGATTTTGCTACCAACAATAGTCGAAGATGTCCTAAGTTCTCGGATAACTGTAACTTTTATCTGACCGGCCCATTTGGCCTCTTCTTCTAGTTTATCGGCAATATTTTGGCTAAGTACGGTGGCTTCTTCATCGTTAACAGCCGAAGGCTCGACAATAACCATGACTTCACGACCGGCTTGATAGGCAGCCACACTGGTAACGCCAGGGAAGCCCTTGGCCACTTCCTCAATGTTTTGCATTCTCTTTAAATATTCTTCATGGACTTCGTAACGAGCTCCAGGACGAGCGCCAGAGGCGGCATCACCCAGATAGACTAGAACCGATTCGACTGAAGAGAAAGGCTTGTCCTCATGATGCTCAGCTACCGCATTAATAACTGCTTCCGGCATTTTATAATGTCGAAGTAAATCAATTCCCAGTTCAACATGGGTCCCCTCCTGATCGGTGACCACTTTGCCAATGTCATGAAAAAGAGCACCAAGTCTGACCGTATTAACGTCGGCTTTTAATTCATAGGCCAAAGCGACAGCAATTTTGACGGCTTCGACGGTATGCTTGGCCAAATTTTGGCCATAGGAAAATCGGAATTTAAATTTACCGATTTCTTTGATTAAATCAACTGGAAGTGAATAAACACCTACTTCCTGGCAAATTCTTTTACCCTCGTTCAGTAAAATTTTATCCATTTCAGTTTGAGTCTGGGCGACTAATTGTTCAATCTTAACAGGCTGAATCCGACCATCTTTGATTAATTTTTCGAGAGTTAGGCGGGCAATTTCCCGACGAGTGGAATCAAAAGAGGAAATACGGATATCATTGGTCTCGTCTAGCTCAATTTCAACTCCGGTAGCTTTTTCAAAAGCGCGAATATTGCGGCCTTCACGACCAATAATTTTTCCTTTAATTTTTTCATCAGGAAGAGTAATAGTGGAAACAGTGTATTCAGCCACATAATCGGTAACTCCATGAGTTAGGGCCTCGCTGAGAATTTCCCTGGCTAGTTCCTCCTGACGAGAACTAAGATCATCCTTCGTCTCATCAATTTTTTTGGCGAGCCAAGAAGTCATTTTCTTTTCGACACTACTCATCAAAAGCTGTTTAGCTTTGTCGACATCGAGACCAGAAATATTTTCTAATTTTTCAAGTTGTTTCCGATAAGTTTCGTCGATCTGATCAATTTTTTTCTTAAGATCGGCCTGCTGAGTATCCAAAGATTGCTCTTTTTGAATTAAATATTTTTCCTTGTCGTCTAAGGAAGATAATCTTTGGAAAATTTCGGCTTCTTTAGCTTTGGCTTCAGCTTCAAGACGACGGGCATTGTCGATAATTACTCTTGCCTGAGCTTCGGCGACCGAATTATCAACTGGAATAGAAAGAGCGACAGTATTTTTCTTAATCTTTTCAACTTTTGTTGATTTTTTTGGGGAAAAAACAACTCGGTTGTTGTCAACATCCCCAATAGAGGGAGTAGAAATTGTGTCAGAAACTGGTAATTTTGAATTAGAAGAATTTAAAAGACTCTTAAATTTTGAAAGAAATGAATTAAACATAGTAAACCTCCACACCTTTTACTTATCGGCAAGAATTACTCTAAATCCAGCAAAAAACCAGAAAAGAATAAATTTGAGATCATTTTAGAGTTGATAGTAAAAAGTGAAATATATAAATAAAGAATTAATTTAAACAATGATAGTTTACTTGTTTTTACTTAATTCGTCAATTACAGTTTTAATGTCATGATAGGCAAAACCTTTTCTGAGTAAAGAAGCTATTAATTTGTTTTTAACAGTGTTATCCGAAAGATTTAAAGATAGGTATTTTTTCTTGAGCAAAATATCTTTAATATTTTGAATATCACCCTCGGGAGTATTTTGAGGTGAGGTTAAATGATAAAAAGAAAAAAGTCTCGATAAATACTGCTGGGAACGTTTTTTATTTTTTCGTAAAAGATATTCAGAAAAAGAAGCTTCGTCGAGTAAATTTAAAGATGATAATTTATCGATAATTTCGTCAACCAAAATTTGAAAATCTCCGGTTAATTTATATTTCTTTTGATAAAAATATAATTTTTGTCTAAGCTTGGGTAATAATGTTTGTTGTATTTTTGGAGAAAGAGCAACTTGATTTAGGGAATAATTATAAAGTAGGTAATAAAGGGAGCGATTTTTTATATTTTCAAAAAGTTTATCACTAATATCTAGATTCGCTTTTAGACCCAGTTTTAAGACATCATCAGCGTAAAAAGGCAGCTTGAGAGAATCGCTAAATATTAGCCAAACTCGATTTTTAGTCCTGCGACTCGGCAGAAGGCGCTGAAGTTGAAGTGGCATTATTGATATCGTTTTTAACTTTTTCCCAAATTTGCTTTGTCATCTCTTTCGCCATTTTGGGATTTTCTTTGAGATATTTTTTAGCACCTTCACGGCCCTGAATATTTTGGTCGCCGATTTTGAAAAAAGCGCCGGATTTAGTGATAAAACCGTAAAGAATGGCCATGTCGACGAGAGAACCATTGACGGAAATACCCTCGGTGTTCATAATGTCGAATTCGGCTTCTTTGAAGGGAGGGGCGACTTTGTTTTTAACAATGCGAGCCCGATGCTGAGACCCAATTGATTCTCCACCGGGAGTTTTGATATTGGCAATTTTTCGAACATCAATACGGACTGATGAATAAAATTTAAGAGCGAGACCGCCAGGAGTAGTTTCGGGGTTACCAAACATAACACCAATTTTTTGACGTAACTGATTGGTAAAAATAACCACAGTCTTTGATTTACTAATAGCGCCAGTTAACTTCCGAAGAGCCTGAGACATGAGCCTAGCCTGAACTCCCATCATCGAATCCCCCATTTCGCCCTCTATTTCAGCTTTGGGAACTAGAGCGGCGACAGAATCAACTACAATAACATCAACTGCATTTGATCTAACCAAAGTTTCAACAATTTCTAGGGCCTGTTCACCATTATCGGGTTGAGAGATTAAGAGATTATTTAGGTCAACTCCGACAGTGGCGGCGCGGACTGGCTCAAGGGCATGCTCAGCGTCAATAAAAGCGGCCGTACCTCCCATTTTTTGAGCCTCAGCAATCACATGAAGAGAGAGAGTAGTTTTACCTGAGGCTTCCGGACCAAAAATTTCGGTAACTCGACCACGAGGTAAACCACCCACACCTAAGGCAATATCGAGAGGTAAACAGCCAGTAGGAATAACTTCAATGTCCATATCAGTGCGATCACCCATTTTCATAATGGCACCTTCACCATAGGCTTTGGTAATTTGCTCCATGGCTAAACGCACGGCTTCACCCTTTTTATCTTGAAGAGAAGAACTCGTATGAGATATTACAGTTTTTACCTTTTTATTTTTCATAATTAAGTAATAACAGGCGTGACGGTATCAAGTCAAGGGGTAGAACCGAAGAAAAGGCGAAGAAACATGTGGTTGACGAAGTTATGATAAAGGAATATATTGATTTTTAGATATAAAATATGGGGAAAATAAATAAAGCATGAGTAAATCCGCTGAACGCTTAGGAGAGGAATTCAGCATTCAGTCGCTGGGAGCAGCAGGTGGAATAGTAACCGGATCGCTTCATAAACTAAAACACAAAGAAAGTACAATTGTCATTGACGCCGGTATTTTTCAAGGAAAATACGATGCCTTTTTGCCTGATGGAAAAAGTCGGAATTCACAGGATCTCGGCAATACTAAAAATATCACTGATATTTTAATAACTCACGCTCATGCCGACCACGTGGGGAGATTGCCACTTTTTTATTTTGGTAATCATACTCCCAGAACTTTAGCAACTGAAATGACCAGTGAACTCATGGAAATAATACTCAAAGACTCGGCTAAAATCCAAAAAAATGAAGATAAACTTTACACCGCAGAAGATATTGATAGAGTCATGGGTTATGTCAACATTGTCAGAATGGGTCGGCAAATAAGAATTGGCAATAAACACGATAAATTGACAGCACTGTGGACTTACAACGGACATATTCCCGGCTCAGCTTCAATAATTATTCAAAAGGAGGGACTTTCTGGAGGAATTTTATTTTCAGGAGATATCGGCAAAGAAATTCAACCTATTTGTGGAGGCTGGGGAGAGGCAAAAGAGAGAGATTATCCAAAAGATTTGCCAATAAAGGCTCTCTGGATAGAATCGACTAATTTTGATAGAGAATCAGTCAACTTTGATGAAAAATATGAACAGTTTCTCGGCTCAATAAATAAAATTTTAAAAGACGGCGGATCGGTAGTCATTCCGGCAATTTCGATGCAAAGAAATCAGGAGATAGTGGAAATAATTAGATATGCCCAAGAAAATGGAGATATTCCTAGTGATACTAAAATTTATAAAGACGCACCCCTCGCTTCAAAGTTTGAAGAAACCTATGTAGCCGACGCAGATTTATTTATGACGAGTCGCTTTGGGAATGACCCTGAATTTTACAAAAGTTTATCAAGTAGTAAAAAACGTTTCGAATTGAAAAATAGTCAACAGGTAACAAACAACAAAGAATCAGTTGAAATATCTCACTCTTTGATTGCTGATAATCAAAATTCAATTGTAATTACCAGTGGTGGAATGTGTGGTCACGGTCGAGTTAGAAATTACATCGATAGAGATTTTGGGACAAATCCCAAAAACGGAATTATTTTGACCTGTTATCAGGTGGAGGGGACTGAAGGACGAGAGTTGACTGAGCAGGGATATCTTATTAATAAAAACGGATCAATGGGAGCCAAAGTAGAACATCTAGATGTTTTTACCGGACACATCAGTGGCGAGAGTGATACTTTTAAATTTATTAATAGATTTAATTTAAATGAGCTGGAGCTAATTGGAATTATCCATGGAAACAACAGCAATAGAACAAAAATGGCCGAGGCCTTTAAGGAAAGAGGGTATCCAGCGAGAGTGGTTTTGCCGGAAATAGGACAAGAAATTGAATTTAGTTTGAGTAAAATTTAGAATTTTGATATAGATTCCAGGTGGCCAAGGTGATACCACAATTTATTTTTCCAGTCGAAATATATTTTCTAACCTGAGGTAAGGATAATTTAATAATTCTTTCTATAGATTCATTGCCTTCTTGATGGGAAAAATTTGCTTCGTTTTCATTGGTAATATCAGTCGCCAAAAAAGAGTGAGCAATTAAGTCTTCATGTCCAGGTCCAATATAAAATCTACCCAGAGAATGCCATCTGTTAGCAATAAGTCCAGTTTCCTCTAAAAGTTCCTGTTTAGCGGCAGATAAATCGCTTCTATGACCAACACCACCACCGGGAACTTGAATAACATGGTTTTTAACAGGATAGCGATATTCACGGATAAAATAAAAATGATTTTCATGGGACCTAGCTAAAACAAAAACACCCACTTCTTTGCTCAAATAGGAATAAATACCTTCGTTACCGTCTGGCCTTATTACTTTATCTTCATAAAAACGCATCCATTTATTTTGATAAATAACTTTTGAAGATAGAGTTTCCCAAGGAGAATGAGACATAAAATATTCTGGTCGCCTACATCCCAATAAATTTTGGATTACGGCGGACCGAAGTCGGGAATACAGGATTCGAACCTGCAACCTCACGCACCCCATGCGTGCGCGCTAGCCAATTGCGCCAATCCCCGCCTACGCTAAAGCTACGGCGGGTAAACCCGCTTAAAAATACTACGAGTATACCTGCGATAACTTAGTCAAGTCATCGTATTCTAACATGATTTTTTTATTGACCGCGGAAAAGAAAAAAGAAAAGCAGGGAACGGAAATAAAAAACGGCTTTTTGAAATTTGGGTAAGGGATAAAAGGGAAGAGACCAGCGATCGTAAACATTTTGAAGCTGTAAAGAAATAAGACGACCGTTATCTCCATTAAAATTATCGGCTGGTATGGGATCCGAAAATTCGATTTTAAATTTTGGAAGAAAATATTTGACGAAAGGAAAAATTCGGAGAAAATCCCAAGTGGAAGTACCACTAACATAAGCCATAACAATTTTAGTTTTTTCGGGATACTTTAGATTTTTAATAAGATGCCCAACACCCGGCAAAAAATCGTGGCCATTTTCAGAACCACCAGCCGGAAAAATAGCCACCAGAGAACCTTCGTCAATTTTTTGAGAGGCCCGAGCAATGCTTTTTAAATTTTTTTGATGAGCAATTTCTTTTGAATATTCGGGAATAAAATGTATTTTTTTAAAAAAATGATATCTCCAATCGTTTTTGGCTTTGTCATTAAGACGATGAGTAATGTAGACAGGGATAAGATATTTGCCAATTGCCGGCAAAATAGATGAAAGTCCGTGCATGATTACCAAAAAGATTTTGGGGCGGGGAGGAACGGCAGCCAAAAGCAGCAAGACATCAGCTTGGGAAGGATGATTACAAATTAGAAGAACGGGGTCGTTTTTAAGACTTTTTTTAGTTGATTTTGGTATATTTACCGTAAAGTTACGTGATACTTTTTCTACAATATTTTTAAGGGTGCTTGAAAGACCGTGAACTTTTAAGTTGTGATTGATAGGGCGAAGAATTTTTTTGACACCAAAAGTGGTATAGAGTGAACGAGGCATGAGTACCACTATAACAAAAATAGAGAAAATTTTCTAATTTGACCCCTTGTATATTCGGGTTTTATTCGGGTATGATGTGAACATGAGACAAAAAATAAATACACCGGTATCAGTAATGATGGATTTTAACCACTGGCAAAATAAGGTCATGCCGACACAAATTCAATGGAATAATCGCGATTTTAAAATAGAAACAGTCGGTATGCATTATCAGTTTTTTAAAGGAAAAAAGTTATTTCATGTCTTTTCAGTAAGCTCGGGGGGGATGTTTTTTAAACTGGTCCTAAACACCGAAAACTTATTTTGGAAATTAAGCGAAGTAGCCGATGAATTCACCTAAAAAAATGCTGGTCGATATCAATTCCTGTTTTGCCACCATCGAGCAGCAGGCCAATCCCCTACTGCGGGGTAAAGAGGTAGTGGTAGCCGCTTATAAAAGTAAAAGGGGTTGTATTTTAGCGGCCTCGAGAGAGGCTAAAAAATTGGGGATAAAAACTGGTTGGCGGGTGGAGGAGGCGCAAAAAATTTGTCCAAATTTAATTGTTTTAACTCCGGATACGGAAAAATACCGCTTCATAAACAAAAGGCTAAAAAATATTTTATTAACTTTTTGTCCCAAGGTACAAACAAAATCAATAGATGAATTTTTTTTAGATTTTGAAGGAATAAACGACGACTTAATCGAAATAGGTCTAAAAATAAAAAAAGAAATTAATAAAACTTTAGGAGAGTGGATAACAGTCTCGATTGGAATTGGACCAAATTTATTTTTGGCTAAAATAGCTTCGAATTTAAAAAAAACAGACGGCCTCGTCAAAATAGACGAAAGTAATTTCTTAGAAATTTATAAAAAATTAAAATTAACTGATTTGCATGGCATAAACCACAAAACGGCTTATAAACTCGAGCTAAATGGGATAAAAAATCCGGATGATTTCTATCATAAAAGTCAACAGGAGCTTCGGAGTATTTTTAAATCTATTTGCGGAGACTACTGGTATTTTCGCCTGAGAGGGATGGAAGTGGACGACAAGGAGAAGCCAGTTAAAAAAAGTTTTTCGGCTATTTTTTCTTTAAAAAATCCGACTAAAAATAAGGCCGATTTGGCAGGAATATTTTTTCAATTGTGCCTTAAAGTGGGGAAAAGGTGCAATAAACAGAAAATGGGAATTCGGGGCGTGGCCTGGTGGGCCGGAGGAGAAAATATTAATATTAGTGGTAAGTTACATAAAAAAGAAGAGATGATTAATGGCTGGGAAATCTTTAAGGAAATTTATCCCAAGATACCTGAATTCAAAGGCAAGATAAAAAAAGTAGTGGTGATAATTTATGATTTGCAAAAAAAAGTTTGGCAGAAAAATTTTTTTACAGAAAAAGAGAAGTTTAGACAAGGAAGTGAAATCGCCGAAAAAATAAATAACAAATACGGGATGGGGACAGTTTTTCTGGGAACAGTTTTGGCAAGCAAAAAAATTCCCGATTTTATTGGCTTTGGCAATACAGAATAAAGATGATATATTAAATTACGGTCGTTATTAAAAAATAGCGTGTGACTCGTCTTATCGGCGGGAAACGAGGAAGGAGGAAATCGAAGTATCTGCGGGTACCTCCAGGTTGAGCCAACAACCTTAAGAAATTTTTGAAAAGAAAATTTTGATTGGTGACCGCCTTATAAATTACATAAAAATATGTGCGGTATTTTGGCTGCCTCATATAAAGAGGAGTGTTCTCTGACCGAAATTTCCAAATTAATAAAGAAAATGGAATATCGGGGTTATGATAGTTGGGGACTGGTGGCAATAAACAAAAAGACAAAATTATATCGAGGTTTGGGAAGAATAAAAATAAATAATATCAAAGGTAAATCTAAACTGGTATTAGCCCATACTCGCTGGGCAACACATGGAGGAATCAAAATAAAAAATTGTCATCCTTTTGCTGATTGTAAAAAAAATATATGGCTTGTCCATAACGGAATAGTGGAAAATTATCAAAAATTGATAATAAATAATCATTCCTATATTTCCGAAACTGACTCAGAAGTAATGATTCATTATTTAGAAAAATTTAAAAATTTAGAACAGGGAATCAAAGATTTGTCTCGAAAAATTAAAGGCAAAAATTCCTTTGTAGTTTTAGATAAAAAAACAAAAAGTTTGGTAGGCTATAAATACGGTTCACCATTAATCGTGGGTTATGGGAATGGAGTGGCACAAATAGTCTCTGATCTTTCGGCTTTTGATAACAAAATTAAAAAAATATATTATCTGGAAAATGGAGAAATTGTATCAGTAAATAATTATCGTAGTATCGATATCTACAACCTATATAAAGAAAAAAATATAAACATTATCTGGGGGAATTTTAGGCAAAATAATGAAGTTCTGATGGAAGGACAAATGATGTATAAAGAAATTTTGGAAAGTAAAAATGTATCAGAAAAAATAAATAAGAAAAAAAAATTGATAACAGAATTTAAAAACGAGATTCTAGGTTCTAGAGAAGTAATTTTAATTGGTTGTGGATCAGCTAGCATTGCAGCAGAAATGGGGGCAAAATTAATTGCCAGTAAACTAAATAAAAGGGCGAGTGCGTATTGTGCCTCGGAAATAAAGGATGTAATAAAAAGTTTTGACAAAAAAGCTCTAATAATTGTCATATCTCAGTCGGGTGAAACTATGGATTTAATTGAAGTAACAGAAATATTCTTAAAAAATAATTTTAGAGTAATAGGTTTAATCAATAATCCTCTGTCAACAATAGCGCGAATGGTCAACAAAGTTTATCCTCTGTTAGCGATGAGAGAAGTGGCGGTAGTAGCTACAAAAAGTTTTACCGCCATGATTTATTGGTTTTTAAAAGCAGTCGGAGAGACTAAAAGAATAAACATTGATGAAAAAAAAGCTTTAAAACTGGCAAAAATACTAACCCCGATTGATAAATTAATAATAATTGGCAGAAATGAAAATTTAATTTTAGCTAAAGAGGCAGCTCTAAAATTAAAAGAGGCCTGTTATATCCAGGCCGAAGCTATTGGTGGAGGGGAATTAAAACACGGACCATTGGCTTTAATTCAAAAGGGAGTCAAGGTATTGGCAATCGGAGAAGGATTGGAAAATGATTATGCTGAAATAACAGCCAGGGGTGGAGAAGTATTGACTATCAATAATGAAAATATTATTAATAACTTGATAGAAATACAACTTTTGTCATATTTTTTGGCAAGAAATAAAAATATTAATCCCGATAGACCCAGAAACTTAGCAAAAAGTGTTACTGTTAGATAATTTTTGATATTCTTAACTTCAATGGTGAACGAAGTTATTTTTGATATCGAAACAAAAAAAATTTTTGATGATATTAAAGGAGATAATCCGGCGGATCTGGGAATTTCAATTGTGTCAATTTATAAAAGAAAGCTGGATGATAATTATGAGGAGCTAGAAGGGAAAATAGAGAGTTTTTTTGAAGCAGATTTTGCCAAGATGTGGGCTTTATTTTCAAACGTGGACCGAATTATCGGTTTTAATTCTCTTCATTTTGATGTCCCGGCAATGGCACCTTTGGCACCATACGATTTTAAAAAACTGAAACATTTTGACATTATGGACCATGTTAAAAATTCTCTAGGATTTAGACTTAGCCTCAACGCCATTGCCACTGAAACTCTGGGCCATACAAAAATTGATAATGGTCTAAATGCGGTTTATTACTGGCAAGAACATAGTAAAGAGTCTCTGGCAAAATTAAAAAAATATTGTGAAATGGATGTCATTGTCACCAAGGAAGTTTACGACTACGGACTTAAAAATAAGCAATTAAAATACAAAGATAAATGGAATACTCCACGGGTAATAGAAGTAGATTTTTCCTATCCTAAGGTAGAAGTTGAGTCACAGATGGGGTTATTTTAAAGAATTTTACTTTCTATTTCTTTTTCAGGTTTTTTCATCACATACACATCGGCTTTATAATCATCGAGACCGACATATTTGGCCTGGCCGCGAAGAATGGCTTCATAAGGACGACAAGCCCGACAACCAGACTTGCCACTGGGACAATCAAATTTATCAAGTGATTTTTGAAGCTTCATTCTCTTAGCGATTTTTAAAATTTTTTCTTCGGCCTCTTTGAGATCTGGTAATTTTTTGGGGGTCAACTCATCACTACTGTCGAGATACCAATAGGAAGCAGCGGTAACTTCCCTATTTTGGCAATTTTTAACCAAAAGATGATAGATGGGTAGCTGAAGAGAATCCTCCCCTTCTTCGTGGCGGGAGGTTTTAAAATCGATAATTTCGACACTATCACTATCAGGATAATATTTAAGCCAATCAATTTTGCCGCATAAAATTATATTGTCTGTCTCAGACAGCCAATAATGAGGTAAATCCATATTGATTTTAATGGCCAGTTCTCCGAGCGGGCCGGGATTATTGATAACCCGACGGATCATAGCCTCACCTCTTTTTTTGTATTCATATTCAGTGTTTTTATCAAAAAAACCGCCTTTTTCTCCAGAAAGCTTTTGCCAGGAGCGCTCAAATTTATCAAGCAAGGGCTCTTGAAAACGAAGATCAGTTTTAATTTCTGAAAGAGACTCAATAACTTCGTGAACAGCTTGACCGAGAGCCAGGGGTGGAGACATTAACTTAATTTTGTGGCCAGTTTTGGGATCTTTATAAATATTTTTTAAAAAATAGCTACGAGGACATTCTAAAAAAGCAGAAATGGAAGAATGAGAAACCCAAAGAGCAGTGTATTTATCGGCCATAGAGACATTATATATAAAAATATTGATAATAAATGAATTAATAAATTAAATGTGAAGGAACATGCCATGGCATGTTCGTACTATAATTTAATTATGATGCGTTTAAATAAATTTTTAGCCAGTGTGGGAGTAAGTTCTAGACGAGGAGCAGATAGATTAATAGAAAATGCTTTAGTAACTATCAATGGAAAAGTAGCAAAATTGGGAGATAAAGTAACTGGTAAAGAAAAGATTTTAGTTGATGGTCAAGAGATAAAAACTGCCGAAGATAAGGAATATATTATGCTCTATAAGCCAGTAGGAATTGTCTCGACAGCCAGTGATGAAATCGGCAGACAAAATGTTGTCGATTTAGTCAAAAGCAAAAATCGATTATATCCAGTAGGACGTTTGGATAAAAATTCTGAGGGATTAATTTTGTTAACCAACGATGGAGAGTTAGCCCTGCGACTGACCCACCCTAAGTTTCATTTAGAGAAAGAATATGAAGTGGAATGCGACAGAAATATATTTAAAAATAAAATAAAAGTTGGGATTAATAAAATAATTTGGGCAGAAAAAAATAAAATGAAAATAGTCATGTATGAAGGCAAAAAAAGACAAATCAGAGAAATGTGCTGGAAGGCGGGACTAAGAGTCAAGATTTTAAAAAGAATTAGAATTGGAGATTTAAAAATCGGTGATTTAACTCCTGGGCAGTCGAGACACTTGACTGCCCAGGAAGTATCTGAACTTAAGCGACTTTAACCTGTATTTCTCGGGGTTTGGCAGTTTCGGCCACCTTGGCTGAGATGGCAATGACACCATCTTTAACCTTGGCTTCAATGCTTTTACTGTCAATGGGCCGCGGCAAATAGGTGGTGTATTCAAAAGAAGAGACTTTATTCCACTGATGAACAATTCGTTTTCCCTTCTTTTCGGTGTCTTTTTCTTCACTTCTGGCTGAAACACGGAGAACCCCATCTTCGTAGGTAACTTTTATTTTGTCGGAAGGAACACCAGGGACAGCTGCTTCGACGATTACTTTATCACCCTCTTCATAGACATTAAGACCACTGGTCATTTTCATTTCTGGCCATTCATCTTCGTCCCAAAGTAGGGGTTTAAAATCAATTAATGGTTTATAGGGATAGTAGTGCATAGAGCCTCCTTTAAAATTAATTAATTTATAATTATTAGCAGTATAAAACATTCTCTGCTAACTGTCAAGATATCAAGTGCTAATATGTTATATTGTAAACATGACTAAAAAAATTTGTTTGGTTTTGGGAAGCGGGGGTTCTAAAGGACTGGCTCATTTAGGGGTTATTAAAGCTCTCCGGGAAAATAATTTTGAAATAACTCAAATTGCCGGGACTTCAGCCGGAGCAATGATGGGCGGTTTGTATGCAGCAAATTTAGACGGACTAAAACTAGAAAAAGAAATTAATGAGATAGATTATCTAAAACTTTTTAAAATTCTTCTGGAAAAACCGACTAAAAATGCCATTCTTAGAGGAAAAAAGGTGGAAGCATTTTTAGACAAGCTTTGTGGTGAAAAAAAAATTGAAGACTTGCCAATAAAATTTAAAGCGGTATGTTCAGACCTCATAACTGGAAATAAGTATGTTTTTAGTAAGGGAAAACTAGCCACGGCGATTAGGGCTTCATGCGCTATCCCGGGAATTTTTTCACCAGTTAAATTTGAAGATAAAATTTTAATCGATGGCGGAGCTGTTAATCCGATACCAGTCTCTGAAGTAGAGCCACGGAGTGGAGAAAAAATAATTGCGGTTGGTCTTTACAGTAAAATATTTCCCAAAAATTACAATAATATTTCAAAAGGCAATATTTTAAAAATTGCATTTTCTTCAATGCAGGTAATGGTAAAAAAATTATCCATTCTGGATTTGGAAAAAGCTGATATAAAAATATTACCACCAGTGGAAGATATCAATGTATTAGATTTTGTGAAAGCAAAAAAATATATTCAAATTGGCTACGAGACAACGATGAAAATGATACCAGAGATCAATAAATTATTTCTTTAATTTTTGCCAAGTTTCGGATTTTAATTCTCGAAAAGAAGTTTCTTTAATTAGCTGATAATCTTGAGATAGAAGTTTTTGGCGATAATCGAAGCCGTGAATTTCACTGGCGTAGGGAATAACGGTGATTTCAGACTCGGCGGGACTTATACTTTTTAAATCGTTAATTTTGAGATCTGGTCGATAATATTTAATCGGATCAGCCACTGATTCAATGATATAAATCGGGTTAATAAGGGAGGCAGAAAGTGACTGCCAATCTTCTCGATGAAAATTTGAATTGAGTAAGTATACAAGGGAAAATATTAGAAATATAAAAGTATAAAAATAATTTTTGTGGAGAATTAAACAAAGAAACGGAATCAAATAAAGAAAGCGAAAATACTGGAACATGGGAGTAAAGAGAGAAAAAACAAAGGCGACTGCGAGTGTAACCCAAAAAATAAAAGCTGTTTTTCTTTGTTTAAAAGATCTAAGGAATACTAGGAGCCAAAGAGGAGTGGTAAAAATAAGGGAAATGAAATAATAAAGCCATTTGGGATAAAAAGAAATTCGACCGAGAGTGAATTTAGTTAATATTAAAAGTAAATTTTTAAAAGTGGCCGGACCCAAAACCAAAGACCAGTTTTCAACTGAGACCAGTAATGTTTTTGAGATTTGATATTGCTGCCAAAGAAGGGGTGAAAGAATTAGAAACGAGAAACCAGGAGCTAGAGAATAGATAATAAAGTTTTTATAATTCTTTTTGAAAAGCCAATAAAGACTGATAGCTGCAAAGAAGAAGACAGAGCCGTAAAAAGTGGACAAAGAGAGAAAAACAAATAAGTAATAAATGAATAGTTTGTTAGTTTTAAAAGCTAAATAGGCGCAAAAAACTAAAAGAGTGACTAGAGAATACATTCGGGCTTCCTGGGAATAATAAAGATAGAGAGGATTGAAAGCCAGGAGGAGTGAAGGCCAAAAACCAAAAAATCTAAAGACTAAATAAATGGTAATTAGGGAAAAAATAACTGAAGGAAAACGAAGGGATATTTCACTGTATCCAAAAATAGAAGTCCAGGCTTTTAGGGTTAAATAATAAAATGGCGGATGAAAATCAGAAGGAGAAAATTTAGTGATGATATCACTATAGGAATAGTTGTTGACGACATTTGCGGATATCGCCTCATCAAGCCATAAAGACTGATTAAGAGAAAGGAGACGTAGTCCAAGAGGGATGAGTAATATTAGGGATAACTTTTTAGTCAATGAAATATTATAAACTAGAATATAATAGGAGATATGACCAATGAGCCATTGGCATCAATTTTAAGACCAAAGAATTTAGACGAATTTATTGGACAAAAACATTTAGTGGGTGAAGGTAAACCTCTGCGCCTGGCCATTGAAAACCATCAAATATTCTCCATGATTTTCTGGGGCCCGCCAGGAGTAGGTAAAACAACTCTGGCCAAAATTATGGCGAGAAAAGCGCAGGCAGAACTTTATGAAATGTCAGCTGTTTCGGCAAGTAAAGATGATATCAGAAAGATTGTTTCATCAACTAATCCCAGATTAATAAAAAAGATTTTATTTTTAGACGAAATTCACCGTTTTAATAAGGCGCAACAAGATTTTTTACTCCCTTATGTGGAAACAGGCGCCTTGACTTTAATTGGGGCGACAACCGAAAACCCAA